>Ga0209515_10000123_pt1 | contig 142161 bp, 154 predicted proteins | sample Subgroupgradi54m_FD_187454 | JGI IMG/M metagenome (GOLD analysis project Ga0209515, IMG submission 187454) | Subsurface groundwater microbial communities from S. Glens Falls, New York, USA - GMW60B uncontaminated upgradient, 5.4 m (SPAdes)... ... | reverse complement strand
TCTTTCTTGGATAACTAATCTTTCCTGGACTTCTATTTTCTTTTCTTTTGATTTTATTACCTGCCCTAAGCCGGGTCGAAAGATTTTCTCTATTTCTCCGGTTTTTACTTTCTTTATTTCTTGATTTACAAGGAGTTGCGGAATTCTTATTTCAAAAATATCGGGGACTTTGGTTTCTGTTGGACGGAAGAATTGGGAGAGGAACAGAGGCGCATCGTTGTAGCTATCTGAATTATTTTCTTGAACATTACTTGCGAATAAATTACCGGCACCCAATTTAGATAAATTCTTATTGCTAACAAAGTTTGGCAATGCCTTAGGTAGGGGCGCGTCTTGAACTAAGATTTGAGGAGAAAAATCAAAAAATCTGGAATAAGAAAAATTAGCATCAACAAAAAAATTGACGGCTATCAAAAATATTATTCCAAAGATATAAGATGCTAATTTAAATTTCACGAGAAATTAAGAAACAAACAGAATAAAAGCTAATAGAAGATATACAGAGATCACCGGAAGCTGTATATATATAAGATTATATCAATGTAAAATTTAAAAGACTTGTGGATAACTTATATATTTATATATTAATATAAGCAAAATAAAGAAGCTCACAGTATATCAACTAACAAAATGAAAAAAGCAGAACATAGCCAACAACAACCGCTAAAAGACGCTATTCAAAAACTCGAAAAATTACCTGGATTCCAGATCGAAGGCTGAAATGACAGAAAAGATGTTAAAGTCAAAGGCAATTTACAAGAATATCAATGCGGCAATAATACGGCAAGATAAGGCAATCAAAAAAATAACTCTTTTTCAAACGAAACTCCGACGATGGACAAATCAATTATCTTTTTGTGTGAAATAGAGCAAAAATTTGAACTCGACCAATTTATTTTTTATGAAAAAAATAAATTGGGACTCATACAACAAATTTTTGCTTATTTCATGCCAAAAAGATTCATTGATTTGTTACCCATCGTCTACGTCGTTCGCTTGAAAAAGAGTTAATTTTTTCACAATAAGTTGGGCTTCACTTCTCTATCCTTTTTACACCAAAGCGGAGCAGAATAGTGCTTTCCGCGAATGTTGGCTTCGTCTTTCGCGGAAAGCACTATTCTGCGTAGCGCCTTTTATTAACAAGTCACAAATAGCAAACCATGCTAAAATATTGATAAACGGTAAATGAATAAAATTTTAATAATAGCAATTTTCACGCTTGGAGCTATAATAAATAACCCATCGACAGCGATGGGGGAAATTTATTTATCAGTTGGAGAATCTCTTTTAATTTTTGAAGGGACGCCGGAGATTTTAAGTCAAACTAATATTCGGGACAATAAAGTTATAATACGAATGCCAGCCAACCAAACGGCAAAAATTTTTTCATTAGATAATAAGTCATTCAATATTTCACCTAACTACTACACCGCGGTGATTTGTGACGAAAACAAATCAGAGCTCATAATAGAAACTCCGCCAGATATAAATCCCATCACCTTAGAAATTTCAATAAACGAAAAGATCTGCGAGCTTGGCACGATATCGGCCAAACTTCCGCCGCTTGAAACTATTAAAACCACAATTCAAAGCTTGAGAGAAAACCCTGAAGCAATAAGAATCATAAGGCAAATTGCCGTTCCCTTATCCATAACAGTAACCGCGGCGAGCGCGGGAGTATTAACCGTCACCGCGACAGTCGGGAGCGCCAATTTCGCCTTCAACATCACTCAATTGTTGCAGCAGTTAAGTATTTTAAGATTCTACGCGTTAGGATTTTTAAGGTTCAAAAGAAAAAAGCCCTGGGGCAAAGTTTTAGATAAACTAACCGGCAAGCCCTTGCGCGGCGCATTAGTGCAAATATACGAAAACGAATTTAAAAAAATGAAGGACGCGCAAATCACCGACGCTGATGGGAGATTTTCCGCCATAGTCGCGCCGGGGAAATATTATCTTAAAATATCACGGAGCGGCTTCGAAGTATCTGAAACACCGGTTATAAATGTAACTTCACCTGACCAAATTTTAAATCTTGAAATTTATCTAAACTCATCACTTGAAATTTTTGATTCTAACTATATCAGAAAATTAAATATCTGGAACAGACTAAAAAGAATTCTGGATGCTGTGAATCCCTACCTTCTGGCCTTTGGAACTTTAATCGGAACTATAAATGTCATAGTAGTCCCCAACGCCATAAATTACGCCGGTTTGTTAATATACATAATTTTGGACACGGTAAAGATTTATCTTGCGTTTAATTTCATAAAACCATTCGGAAAAGTTATTGATCAAAACGGAAAACCGGTATCTTTGGCTGTTATTAGAATATTTGAAGAAGAAAAAAATCTTTTGCTCTCAACTAAAGTCACAGACGAAGACGGACGCTTCAACTTTTTGCTGTCCTCCGGAAAGTATTACTTAACTTGTTCCAAGTCGGGATTCACGCCCTATCGCTCCAATAAATTAACTCTTAGCGAATCCGGCCTCGCGGCCATAGATATCATTATGCGGTCAATGTAAAATAATTCCTTAAATGGAAAAGGTTCTTATTTCATTAAGGGGCATTCAGTTACTATATTTAACAGACTGGTTCCGCTCATATGCTGGGGCTGTGGAATGCCCATAATCTCTAAAACAGTAGGCGCGACATCTGCCAGAATCCCCTGTGGCGCGATTTGAGCTCGTTTAACTTTTGAGTGCTTCAAGTTAGAGGGAGCGACTATCCAAAACGGCACAGGATTAGTTGAGTGCTCCTTATCAATTTCGCCTGTCTCTAAATTAATCATCTCCTCAACATTGCCATGGTCGGCAGTTATAACCAACGTGCCTCCGACCGCCAAAACGGCATGCATAAGCTTGCCTATGCAATCATCTAAAACTTCGACCGCCCTAACCCCGGCCGCGAAATCGCCTGTATGACCCACTATGTCGCCATTGGCAAAATTAACAACTGTAAAATCAAACTCCCCTGCCTTTATTTCCGCCAAAACACGCTCCAAAATCTCATAGGCGCTCATTTCGGGTTTTTGATCATAGCTGGAAACTGATTTGGAAGGAATAATAATTCTATCCTCGCCCGCAAATTCCTTCTCTGTGCCTCCGTTAAAAAAGTAGGTCACGTGAGCGTATTTTTCTTTCTCGGCAATATGGAGCTGTTTCAAACCGGCATCAGATATAACTTTAGCTAACGGATAGCTAATATGCTCCGGAGGGAAAGCCGATTCCATCGGGTATCCTATGCCATACTGCGCTAGAGGCACAAAAAGTAAATTATTAAATTCAAACCTATTAAACTTATTGAAATCCGAAGATGTAAAAACTTTGGTTATTTGTCTGGCTCTATCAGCTCTAAAATTAAAAAAAATCAAGGCATCGCCATTCCTTACAAGGCCCACGGGTGATTCGTGGTCGCCCACAATAACAGTCGGCTCAATCATTTCATCTTTTATATTTTTGTCATAAGAATTGATAACCGCCTCTTCGGCGCTATAGCCTCGTTCTCCAACTCCAAAAACCATACAATCGTAAGCTTTTTTAATTCTATCCCAATTTTCATTCCTATCCATTGTATAATAACGGCCCATGACGCTGGCGATTTTACCGAATTTCACACGTTTAATTTCCGCTTCAAGCATTCCTATAAACTTCAACGCGGATTGCGGAGCAACGTCTTGCCCATCGGTAAAAACATGTATAAAAACATTACCCTTGAAACCAGTTAGTTTAATTGATTCTAGAATGGCAAAAAGATGGTCAATATGCGAATGAACGCCACCATTAGACAGCAACCCCATGATGTGTATGTTTGATTCATCCTTCGTGGTATGGTCTTTGACATTCTTCCAAGCGCTTAAACTATAAAAACTTTTATCTCTTATGGCTATATTAAATCGCTCAAGATTTTGATAAACGACAAGGCCGGCGCCAATATTGGTGTGACCGACTTCAGAACTCCCCATTTCTCCCCAAGACAAACCCACCTCAACACCGGAAGCCCGAAGCGTGGTGCCCGGATAATTTTCGCTTATATATTTTAAATTCGGAGTTTTAGCATGATAGATGGCATTACCTTTTTGTTCGTAAGAAATACCGAAACCATCCAATATAGCCAAAACAACTGGTTTCTTGTTCATATTCATTAGTTTAAAGTAAACAACTTAAAGCGACAAATGCTCGCATCTCATAAATCCAAAACTCAAAACCCAAAACAAATTTAAAATTCAAAGTTTAAAATTTAAATTTTTAATTTATCATTGCTTTGGATTTTGTGCTTTGAGCTTTTATTGGTGATTGGTTATCGAAATTTATTTGAAATTTAACATGAAATTTTAATTATTCAAATATCTCTCCAGCTCCTCCATTACATCTACCGGTACCGGCACTCCATCTCTAACTTTACTTACTCCCGGGTATCTCCACGCGCTAATAATAATTTTCTTTGATCTACCCCCTAAAACTACATCCCTCTCTATAATATTCTTTCTCTTCTCTGAATCTTCCTGTACCCTAGACCCTATACCCTGAACCCTATCTTGAACCATCACCCAAATCTCCTCCTTTCTCTTTGGTTTATCATTTCTCTGCATAAAAGCGGCGGTGTTGGGCGCAACGCCATCTTCTTTACGCTTAAAGTTCCTCATAACATTCCTTATCTTTTGCTCCGAAAGCCCATAGAAAATCATTTTCCGCTTGACATGGTCAGTCCAATGAATCTCATAAGTATTTTTAGGAAACTTAGTCAACATATTTGCAAAATTAAATATTAAAAATAAAATATCAAATATAAGAAATTTTTATCTTTTATATTTAATTTTTTATATTTGATATTTTATATATTACTCCGGCATAATCATCGCTTATATAAGCATATCCATCCGGCGAAACTTTTATATCCACCGGACGCCCGATAACATTTCCATCTTTAATAAATCCCGTAATAAAATCATCAACTTGACCTTCGTACTCCCCTTGGATATTAAATTTAAATCTTACCACCTTATACCCCGTTGGCACGCTACGATTCCACGATCCGTGATAAGCAACCAACAAATCATTCCAATAATCCTTGGGCCAAGCGCTTCCGGATGGTATAAAAGCTAAACCCAGTGGCGCTGAATGCGCTGGGATATCAATATAACTTGGAGTCTCAAACGGCTCCATACACGGATTTCTAAAATAAACATTTTTATCAAAATCTTCATCATGAATATTTTTACCATAACAAATAGGCCAGCCATAATTCCCCTCTCTCACAATGTTTATCTCATCCGGCGGCAAGTCATCGCCTAGATAATCTCGACCCATATCGGTCGCGAACAACTTATCGCCTAGCCAAGTAAAAAATACCGAATTTCTCAAGCCTTTAGCCAAGACTTTTAAATTACCTCCATCGCCGTCGCCAACCAAAATTGCCGCCCTACGATCATCGGTTTCATGGCAAACGTTGCAGGTAGAGCCAATAGACGCGTAAAAACGACCATCGGGGCCAAATCCGATAGTCCGGCTCTTATGATTACCCCCACTTGGTAAGTCTACAATTTTTATAGTATCCGGTTCAGAATATGTCGGGACTGATATAATTTTATCCTCTTCGGCAATATAAAGTCTGAAAGGAAATTTAGGATGAAATGCCAATCCATGCGGGCGATTCAAACCGGTGAATATTGGGCTAACATTACTAACTTTCCCCAAACCTTTATCAATTTCCAATAAAGACACAACGCCTTCACTCATTTGACTCACCCATAAATTCCCAAAAGTATCGGGCGCGATCACTCGGGCTCCCGGCAAACCCTCGGCAAAAACCGAAATCTTAAATCCATCCGGCGCTTTTAAAACTCCATCGGTTATTGTAACGCTGGGCTTTATTAAAACCAATTTAATTAATCCCCCATATTTCATCCACGCAAAACCCAAAAATCCCCAAATAATTAAGCCCAAAATTAAAAAAATGGCTCTTTTTTTATTCATCGGTATTTGAAATTTACCCTATAACCTATACCCTATACCCTATACCCTAAACCCTTATAACCTATTCTTACGGCTGAAGCGCATTCTCCTGGCCCTCCACCAAAATAACAACCTCCTTTACAGTGGGAAATTGTTTTAAAGTCTCCCTTATTTGCGCCTGTATAGCTAAAACTTTGCACGATCCGGCCACGTTTTTCACTAAACCGGCTGTAAAATCAGCCGTTGCCACGCCGTCTTGAATATATATAGTCTTCAAAGCCGCCTCCGCCGAAACGTTCGTAAAATAAGCCAATCGCGACTCTTCAGCTGTCGGCCCTTTTAGCAATTCATTTATAGCGGCAACCGCCACGCCCAAGGTTTTAGGAACGGTTCTTGTTACCGCGTAAACCTTACCACAGTCAACGCTCTTAGGATCACTTAATTTATTGCTAAAAAAAGCCTTGACGCTCATACTCTCTAAAACGCTTCGCTTAAACCTTATAGGCATCTCCACAAAACCGGCATTTTCTTCTAATCCGCTGGGATTATCTTTTTCAAAAACAACTTTTCCCATGAGAGAAGAAGGCGGCTTAAATTCCACCATTCCTGAAAATTCAACAAAATCTTTAGTCATCCAGTCACCCTTAGCTTGCGCGATGCCCACGCCCAACTCATTACCGGCGTCATCATACACTCTAACCGGAAAACTGGCCTCAAAAAACCATATCCCCCTGGCCTTGCCGGAAAATTCTAAAGGACTTCCAATCTCCTCATTGGCCTTAGGAGCTTGAACAATAACAGGCAACTCCGGCCCCTCGCTTAAATTTTTATATTTTGAATAATAAAAAATACCGCCACTGACCGCTAAAACCGCTATCAAAAACGATATTATAAAAGTTTTACTCATAACTTCATAATACCTCAAAATCATAAAATAATGAACTAATTTGTCTTAGTCATAAATATATTTACCCTGAACCCCGCACCCTAAAGGGCGAGCCTCGGGCTTTAGCCCTAAACCCTACACCCCGCAACTCCCTATGATATTTCACCGCGAACCTATGGGCTTCATCTCTAACCCGTATCAAAATATCGCGATTCTTTAAAATCTGCCGATGAAGCTCCGGCGGATAGATAAAATCATTGCGCTTTCTCTCCGGCCCCTTAGCGATCCCCACAACCGGAATGGCTAATTTTAAATCACCGATCACGCCCCTTGCGACATTGACTTGAGCAAGTCCTCCGTCGATTAAAATTAAATCAGGCATCATCCATTCCATATGCCCAAATCGCCTCTCTAAAACTTCTCTCATCATACCCACATCATTAGAAACCGAAATAGTCTTAATTTTAAACTTTCTATATTCATTTTTATTTGGCTCCCCTTTTGTAAACACAACCATCGAGCCAACAGACGAGGTACCCGAAATATTCGAAATATCATACCCCTCCACCCTCCCCCAATCTTCGGATACGCCACTTCCGAAGTTTGATTTATCAATTAAAGCGACGTCGTGAATATGCTCCAAAGCAAAAACCCGGCCCCGAATTTTAGCAGCTTCTTCAAATCTTTGCTCTTTGGATAATAACTTCATTTCTTTCTTTAAATCTATCAGCACCGATTTTTTCTCGCCTTTTAAAAATCTAATAAGTTGGCGGATTATTTTTTTATAATCTCTTTCAATTATGACTCCGACGCATACCCCCGGACAAAGCCCAATTTGATAATTAAAACAGGGTTTGATTGCTTTATTCTCTTTGTCCTTTATCCCTTGTTCTTTGTTCCATTCTCCATGCTCACTCCACGGGAATATCCTCCGCAAAATCTTCATCGCCGCGCGGATTGAAACGCCCGAAGTAAACGGGCCGAATCGCCCCAATGGCTTGTCATAAGACATCGCCTCATTTTGCCGAACCACCAAGACTCTGGGGAACTTTTCTCTGGGAACCACCACATATAAAAAACTCTTATCGTCTTTCGCTAAAATATTATAAAATGGCTGATATTTCTTAATCATCTCCGCCTCTAATATCAAGGCCTCAATAACGGTATCGGTTATTTTCCAAGTCATGCTTCTTACTTCAGCGATCATTCTTGAAATTCTATAATCCTGAGGCCGCTCAAAATAACTTGAAACTCTGCGCTTCAAATTGGCGGCTTTACCAACATAAAGCACGCGGCCATCTTTGGCTTTCATAAAATAAACACCTGGTAATTTTGGTAATTTAATTTTTATCGTTTTAAAATTGAAATTCATATTACCCTAAACCCCATACCCTAGACCCTTTTAAATTACTTCTTAAATATCTTTCTAAGATATTCTCCCGTATAACTCCTCGCGTTCTTCGCGACCTCCTCCGGCGTGCCTTTCGCCACCACCTCTCCTCCTCTCTCGCCCCCTTCCGGCCCCAAATCAATAACATAATCGGCGGTCTTAATAACATCCAAGTTGTGCTCAATAACTAATACGCTATTACCCCTATCAACCAACCGATGCATTATTTTCAATAAATTTTCGATATCGGCAAAATGCAAACCAGTTGTCGGCTCGTCAAACACATACAAAGTCCGACCGCTGTCGCGCTTCGCCAACTCGGCCGATAATTTTATCCTCTGTGCTTCGCCTCCTGATAAAGTCGTAGCGCTTTGTCCCAACTCCAGATAACCCAAACCCACCTCGTTTAAAATCTTCAAACGATCATGCACCCATGGGATTTCATAAAAAAACTTCTCCGCCTCCTCAACCGTCATACGCAAAATATCATAAATATTTTTATTTTTATATTCCACTTCTAACGTTTCCCTATCAAATCGCTTGCCTTTGCACACATCACACTTCACGTAAACCGTCGGCAAAAAATGCATCTCAATGCCGATTAAACCATTGCCCTCGCAATGTTCGCATCTACCTCCGGGCACATTAAAACTAAATCTCCCCACTTTCCAGCCGCGCATCCTCGCCTCGGGAGTAGCCGCGAAAAGATCGCGAATATACCCCCAAGCTCCCGTATAAGTCGCAGGGTTAGATCGGGGCGTCCTCCCAATCGGCGATTGATCAATGGCAATAATATTATTAATATATTCCAAACCCAGCATGGCATTATGCTTCCCGACTATATTTTTAGATCCGTGAAATTTATTGGCTGATTGCTTATAAATCACATCTTGAACTAAAGTGCTTTTCCCTGAACCGGAAACTCCGGTAACGCAAACAAACCGGCGAAGCGGAATATCCACATTAATGCTCTTTAAATTATTAGCTGACGCGCCGCGAATCTTTAACATTTCACCTTCCTTAATGCGCCGCTTAGGGGGAATTTCTATCTTTTTATCACCGCGCAAAAAATCTATGGTAGAAGACTTGCCCTTTGGAGTATTTTTCAAAATCGGCTTCAATTCACCCGAAACAACAATCTCTCCGCCATGAATACCGGCGGCCGGGCCGATGTCCGTCAAATGATCGGCGGTTCTTATGGTATCTTCGTCATGTTCCACAACTATCACCGTATTCCCCAAATCGCGAAGCTCTTTTAACGTATGCAATAACTTTTCATTGTCGCGCTGATGAAGCCCGATAGTCGGCTCATCTAACACATACAACGCCCCCACAAGCCGTGAGCCGATCTGTGAAGCCAATCTTATCCTTTGCGACTCCCCTCCGGAGAGCGTCCCCGAACGTCTCTCAAGAGTCAAATAATCCAAACCGACATCAAGCATAAATTTAAGACGATTTTTAATTTCTCTAAAAGGCACTACAGCCACCTCTTTAGCCTCGCCTTTTAATTTACTTTCAAAATCCTCAAAAAATTTATAAGCACGCTCAACCGACAGCTCTACGATATCGGCTATATTTTTATTACCCAAAAAAATATGCAAGGCCTCTTTTTTAAGACGCTTGCCTTTGCACGCCTCACAAATCTCTTCCGACCACGGGTCAACTACGCCCAAACCATGGCATACCTCGCAAGCGCCATAAGGACTGTTAAAAGAAAAAAGTCTCGGTTCAATCTCCGGCAAAGAAAAGTTGTCTTTGGAACATGTAAACTTTGAAGAAAGCGTTACCTCTAAAATCTCTCCTTCTTTTTTAGGAAATTCTCTGACTGCAAACGTTACAGCGTCATTCCCATATTTCAAACCGGTTTCAATCGCTTCGGCTAAACGCGTGCGGATATTCTTGTCTTTAAAATCAAAATCGGTCGGCATTTTATCAACCACCAAATCAATGCTGTGAGTCTTATACCGTGAAAGAGCAATTCGCTCGCGCAAAGACAAAAACTTGCCGTCAACTCGAACGTCAGAAAACCCGGCATTCGAAAAATCATAAAGCATTTGATAATATTCGCCCTTCCTGCCTCTTACAGCCGAGGCCATTATCAAAAGCTCTTTTCCTTTTTTATCGCTCACAAATTCCGCAGTGGCATCCACCATTTCTTCGGCCGTCATCTTCCTTATTTCGTTGCCACAAATGGGGCAAAACGGTTTACCGGCACGAGAAAACAACACGCGAAGATAATCGTATATTTCGGTCAAAGTGGCGACTGTTGATCGAGGATTGCCGGAATGGCTTTTTTGATCAATAGAAATGGCCGGTGAAAGCCCTTCAATTTCATCAACATCGGGCTTATCCATCCGCCCCAAAAACTGCCGCGCGTAAGCGGAAAGTGACTCAATATACCTCCTTTGTCCCTCGGCAAAAATCGTGTCAAATGCGAGCGATGATTTACCGGAGCCGGATAACCCCGTAAAAACTATTAATTTGTTCCTCGGCAACTCTAGCGAAATATTTTTTAAATTATGTTCGCGAGCGCCCTTGATTATAATTTTGTCGTTCATAGCATATCAACGAATAACGAATTCTTTGCGAATTAAAGAATGAAGACCGAATTTAATTCGTTTATTCGATTATTCGTAAAAAATTCGTTATTCGTTGATTATTTTTATTTAACCCCTTTCTTTAACATAGCAATTTCATCGCGCAGTATGGTAGCCATCTCAAAATCCAATCTCGCCGCCGCTTCTTTCATCTGCCCTTGCTTCTCCTTGATAATAGCTTCCAATGTATCGCCTTTTTTAAGCGAAGACGCGACCCCCGACATCTCAATATCCAAAACTTTCTTCACTTCTTTTTCGCGTTTCACCTCAAACCCTTCAATAATATCTTTAATATTTTTCTGAATAGTTTTAGGGGTTATGCCGTGCTTTTTATTATAAGCGAGTTGTATTTCCCGCCTTCTATTAGTCTCATCAATGGCTCGTTTTAATGATCCGGTCATTTGATCGGCATACAAAACCACTTGACCATTAACATTTCTGGCCGCGCGGCCGATAGTTTGAATAAGCGACGTTTCGCTACGCAAAAACCCTTCTTTGTCGGCGTCTAAAATAGCCACCAATGATACCTCCGGCAAATCCAATCCTTCACGCAATAAATTAACTCCAATCAAAACATCATAAATCCCGCGCCTGAAATCCGACAAAATTCTGATTCTATCCAAAGTTTGAACATCGCTATGCACGTAATTAACTTTAATTTTCAACTCTTGCAAATATTGAGTCAAATCTTCCGCCATTTTTTTAGTCAACGTCGTAACTAAAACACGCTCGCCTTTCTTGGCCCGTTCTTTGATTCTCTCTATAACATCATCTATTTGAGAAAGCGACTCTTTAGTGTCTGACATTGCGAGTCCCGAGTCTTCGAGTGGACGCGGCAATCCTACATTACGATTTTTAAAATCCTTGCTATTTTCTTTCCCTGAACCCTGCACCCTATACCCTATACCCTGCCCCGTAACCGGCCTCACAATCACTTCCGGATCCACGAGCCCCGTTGGTCTAATAATCTGCTCCACAATCTGTTCGCTGTTTTGACGCTCAAACTCACCCGGAGTAGCCGTTGTGTAAATCGCCTGCTCTATCCGCGCCTCAAATTCTTCAAACTTGAGCGGACGATTATCAGCCGCTGACGGCAACCTAAAACCATACTCAACCAAAGTATTTTTTCTGGAGGCATCTCCATAATACATGCCGTTTAACTGTGGCACTGTCACGTGTGACTCATCTATAATGAGCAAAAAATCCTTAGGGAAATATGAAAGTAACGTATCCGGCGGCTCGCCTGCCCTCCTCCCCGACAAATGCCTGGAATAATTTTCAATACCGTGGCAATAACCAACTTCTCTTATCATGGCTATATCAAATTTTGTACGCCGTTCAATGCGCTCCGCCTCAAGCAACTTTCCGTTCTTTTCAAAAAATTTAAGCCGTTCTTTAAGTTCTTCTTTTATGGCCTTAATGGCTTTATTTCTTACTTCAACCGGCGTTACGAAATGCTTAGCCGGAAAAACGTAAACTTCTTCCGCTTCTTTTCTGTGAGAAAAACCCTTGACTGGATCAACAATATAAATCTTTCTAACAATTCCGTTCTCTAATTCAAAATTATAAATTACTTCCTGATCAGCCGGCATTATTTCCCAATTGTCGCCATGAAGCCTAAAATGCCCCCTCTTCAAATCGGCGTTAGTCCTCGTAAATTGCATACTCACAAGCTTTGTCATCAACTCTTTTCTATCAATAAAAGAACCGACTTTAAAATGAATCATGGTGTCTTTATAAGACTCCGGCGCGCCCAAGCCATAAATACAAGAGACCGAAGCCACGATAATCACATCATTGCGCGTCAATAACGATGCAGTCGCCGCGTGCCTCAAACGATCAATCTCGTCGTTTATCATGGCTTCTTTATCAATATAAGTATCCGATGTCGGAATATACGCCTCCGGCTGATAGTAATCGTAATAAGATACAAAATAATGCACGGCATTATCCGGAAAAAACTCTCTAAACTCATTGCAAAGTTGAGCCGCCAAAGTTTTATTGGGCGCGATAACAAGAGTGGGTTTATTAATTTTCTGTATAACATTCGCCATGGTAAAAGTTTTACCGGAGCCGGTTACGCCTAAAAGTGTTTGCTTTTTCATTTCTTTTTTTAAACCCAAAAGCAACCGCTCTATGGCTTGCGGCTGATCCCCTGCCGGCTTATATTGTGATTTTAAATTAAACATAACCAAATACCCCCTCTCTTTGCCTTATAGGGGGAATAGGTAAAATTACTAATGACCAATTTCTAATTTCTAAAGCAATCTTACCTAATAATATTTAATTACTGTAATTATACCACGCCAATCACAAAAAGCAAATCTAATCCCCCGAATAGCCAAACGGCTCACCTGCCGCCTCCGGTGAGCCGTTCATTTTTATGTCCAATCTATGGTCTTGCGAAGGCCATAGATTAAAAAACCGCTATTCGCGGTTAATTCTACCAATCTTCATAATTACTTAAATCAATTTCCGCCCCACAGGCGCATTTGACTCTCACAACAACCCCGATAGAGGTCGGCGTAAACAGATAAGTATACTGTCCGCCAATCGCTCCGGTCATATTAACTCCCGGCATACGCGAATGGTCGAGTATGGCGCAGGGATGCTTATCACGAAATTCTGCCAATCTTTCTTCCTGCCTCTCGTCGAGTTCAAAGTTCATTGCCAACCCCCCTCTCCACTACTACTTCCCTTCTTTCACAACTGGAGAAAAACCAGTAAACACATCGCCAATTTTAAGATTCAAATCAGCTTCAGTTACAAACGCCATATTAGCTCCAGCGTAAAACCTCTCCTTACCCCACATAACTCCGACAACTCCACCGCTATCGGTAGGTAGATAAAAAGCTCCAACTTCATGAAATAAAACTCTACAATCAACAGCTGAAATTACATAAAGATGCATTCCGCCGCTATCGGCGTTCGCTTGCTCGCAACCAGTCAAAAAACTAAAACTGGCAATTACCATCGCCACCGCGCAAATAACCAACCCAATCTTTTTCATCTCTTCCTCTCCTCCCTTTTCTTTCTCCTCTTTCCCCTTTTCCCCTCTTTCCTCTCTTTATCCTTTCGCCTTTCCACTTTCTCTACAACCTACCACCTGCTAACTAGTGGGCTTTGGGCCTATTCCCAAAAGCTATTCATATAGTAGCAAAATATGCAAATAAAGTCAATTTTCTCCGCTCGCGAGTTCAACAAGTAAGTGCAACGCCTCAACAAAAAATTTTTCCTGTCCTCAAACCGTTTACGTTGTTTCGTCATATATGTATATAAAAGTTTGGTTAATAATGGCATTTTAAGCCATTTTTATTCTTCGACCCGCCCGCAACGCCTGGCCTTGCACCCGCCCGCCATCGCAAGCCATCAGGCGTTGCGGGCGGGTGGCGGGCGGGGCGCAGTCTTCGAAGTCGAGAAGTTACGATAAAGTAATTTCCCTGTAGTGAGCTTGTCGAACTATCGACTCGCTCTAAAACATTGCTCGCTCGAAAAATAATGAGTTTATGCATTATTCACCAAACTCATATAATGTAAACATTTTTTATAAACAAAAAACCAGTCTAATCCCGCTCAAATTTTAAAACGTAACATACCACCGGAGCGATCGCTCCGATGGTATGTTATAAATATTTTAAATAAAAATGTTAATCCCCGAAAAGATATATTTAACTCTAAAGCGCGGCTACGCCAACTACCCTGCGAAGCTATTTACTACAACCCAATTACCGTCTACTATTAAATAAACTCTGAAACTGGATGTAAAAAAATGAAAACGGCGCCACACTTAGCGCTATTGGGTGAGTTAGAAGATTGCTGTAAAGAGATGCAATCTCGCGCCAAGCATAACCCGATAAACACCAATAGAAAGTTAATAGTAAGAGAAAAAATATCTTTGATTTGCCGAGTTTTAGAAAACGCAAGATTTCACCGACGTCATTTAATAGACTTGATTGAACGCCTGAATTTTATGATGGAGATGCTGGGAACTTTTGAATACAGCTATCGAGTCAAGCTCATGATCGCCCGCATCACCCCGACATGGTTAAATAATGAAACTACTTAAAATGTAAGCTCCCCGTAGTGAGCTTCGTCGAACTATCGATTCGCTCTAAAACATCGCTACACCCCGCCCGCCATGCAAGGCCAGGCGTTGCGGGCGGGTAATTCGCTTGATTATAAAATAACTAACCCCGCCAACGCGGGTTTTTTATAATGCAGGGTCTAGGGTATAGGGTACAGGGGTTAGGATAAATACTACAGTTTGACAAATTACTTATTCTCAAAAAAATAAAAAACCCTAAACCCTAAACCCTAAACCCTAAACCCTAAACCCTAAACTGATTCTACATTAAACAACAACCCCACCAGGTAGCCAACCGCCGCAGCCACCATCCCGATAATAAACATCTGCAATCCGCTTTTATACCACACCCCTACGCTCACTTTTGCTTTATAAACGCCGACTCCAAAAAGAGCCAAGCCGGATATAATGACGGATGAAATAATCCCCAAAAAAATATCTGACGTAATTAAAAATGGAATAATCGGAATAATAGACCCCACAACCGTCGCCACTCCCACAACTAACGATGATTTGAAAATAGTAGAGCGGTCAATGGGCTCAAGTCTTAGCTCCTCACTCATCATCAAATTAACCCATTGAGCTTTATCTTTAGAAACCGTCTCAACAATTTTTTCGAGCACCTCTCCCTCAAACCCAAACCGGCGATAAATCTCACGAGTTTCCGCCTTCTCTTTTTCCGGCATCTCAATCACCTCCCGCTCCTCGCGTTTATATTCACTCTCATAATGCTCGGCTTTCGCGAGGAGCGAAGTATAAGCGACAGCGCCCATTGATACCGACTCAGCCAAAGCGGCCGCAAATCCCGCGGCTAAAATAATATTTTGGTCTCCTGATGAGGCGGCCACGCCCAGAACTAACCCCAAAACATTCACCAAGCCATCTTGGCCACCCAAAATAACATCACTCAAATTTGGCTTTCTATGAAACTCCCTATGGGTCAAAACTTCTGCCATTACAATAATTATAACACTTTATTGATGATATAATGATTATATATGACCTTCTTAAAAGAAAAATGGCAGTATGGAGCGCTTATTGCGATAGCCGGCGTCATGTTTTGGTTTTTATATCAAAACATCTCCTCTGCGACGCACAGCTCTGAAATCAAAAACCTTACTTCCGGCTATAGTTACATCCGCTACCTGGACTATCGGTTAGAGCCGTCTTTACCGCCGCTTCCTAAAATCATATCCGCGCTTCCTTTGCTGTTTAGTCATAAAACTTTTCCCGTTGATTCTCCGGAGTGGGATCAAAGCGACACGGAAGCGATTGGGAAAAACTTTATAACCGCAGAAAATATAAAGTGGGCTAGATACATTAATATACTCGCCTCTGTAATATTACTGCTTCTAGTATATACCATCGGGCGGGCATGCATAGGAAAGTCGTGGGCGCTTTTACCTACTTTTCTAATGTTAGGCGAAACTTATTTTAGAAAATACGCGGCCATATCTGACGGAAAAATAATCGCCGCAGTCTTTACTCTCGCCTCCATCCATTACTTCATAAGTTCACCGAATTATCGCTCAAAAAAACGCGCCGTTTATTCAGGAATATTTTTAGGATTAGCGCTTGCCTCCGCTTTTGAAAATTTAATTCTCGTCCCATCTTTTATAGCTATAACGCTTATCGTCTTCATCGCGCTCACATTCAAAGAATGGGGGAACATTGATCCGTCCATGCGGACGAATCATTTAAAAATTCGCGTACACTATCTCATGAAATCAATTTTTATAACTGTCCTTGCGGCGTTTTTAACTCTTTACGCGATTCTGGCATTGGGGAGTTTCGGCCACCCTCCTCAAAAACAAATAGCTGAGACTGAAAGTTTATCCAAATCGATTTTTATAAATTGGCTAAGCGGCAATGCCACTCTCCGGCCGCTTGGCTCATACGCCCTTGGGAAAAATTTATACTTTAGCCAAAGAGAAACAACGGGGACTGGAAAAATCTCGAACGAATCTACGCTTCTTTTGATTTTTATAGTGACATCCGGCATCCTCTCTTTATGGCGGTCAATTAAAAGCTTTGTCCAATCAATAAAGTATGGCACAACTCCCCTCATCGATTATTTGAGCGCCAACTCATATGACTTTTCGATGTTGTTTACAACCGCCATACTGACCACATTGGCCTTAAAAAGTTATGAGGGAAAAGAACTCGTAATGCTGATATTGATGCCGCAACTGATATGCCTCTCGTCAATTTCTATCAAAAAATGGTTCGCCGAAGAAAATGACGGTCTAAGACGCAACTATATCCTAAATCTTAAAGTCTTCGCCAAAAACATCCTCGGCCTATCCATCAAAACACTAATTTTTATTGTTTTTATCTTGCTCTACTTCGTTTTAATCTTTAATAGTTAACTTCCGAAGATTCATTCCGCTTCAACAGAATACCACCTCTTTAATATTTGATATTTAATCTTCCCTCTCTGCTTCTTCAATTTTTTGATATTTAATATTTAATATTCTTTTGGCTATTCTACTTATAAAACACCTTATTCTCAATGCTAAAATCTATATAATTTAATTTTGAAAAACCGGCTTTTCCATAAAGATGCCTAAGGGGCGCTTCGACAAATGACGGATCGATTCTTAAATTAAAAATCATCACCGGCCCATAAATGGCAAAAGCTTTGGCTTCCAAGACTTCCGGATAAACTTCCAGACGCCTAAGCGGCGCGCCGACCGAAGAAATTATTTTCAAAATCTTTTTGACGCGAAGAAAATAAACTTCCTCAATCGGCAACGACCCTAACCGGACATTCGTCTCCCCCTGACTATAAACGATAGGCAAAAGTTGTCCTTCAGAAAAAGGCGCTTCCTCCAAAGCAATGCCCCGCTCGTCCAGCCAAAAACACTTTTCGTCTTTAACGCACCATATTACTTCGCCTTTCTTTTCGGAAAGTTCAATAGTCACTTTCCTGTCCCAAAAATTCGAAACAACATTCGCCGACTCGATAATCGGGTTTTTTAGTTTGACCGCCCCATCATTCCAAAATAATATATTAGTGAAACCCAAATATTTAATAAAGGGGTTTGAAACCTTAGCGCCCCTCATCTCACTTATTACTTCAACCTCCGTCACTCGATTAGAGCCCATAACTTTAAATTCCCGAACTCTCAAAAACGGCCAATTCGCCACAAGAGAAATAATAAGTATGGTAAACAGCAAAAATCCGCCTGATAATAAATACCATTTGATTCTTGCCCAAAACTTTTGTTTTTCAATACGTTCTTTTAACACAATTTACAAAACTATACTATGATTCTCTCAATCAAAGGATTGATTCTTGTAACCATCTCATAATGTGAAGCATTCATCTTAGAAGCGAGCTCTGTGGCGCCCACGAATTCTTTGCCATCCCCGCCAATAAGCGTTGCCACATCCCCAAATTTACAAACTATGTCTGTTACATCAACCGCTATCATATCCATTGAGACTCGCCCTAAAACTCTGGCGCGCCGCCCTCGAATCAAAACTTCGCCGATGCCCGAAAGCGCGCGCGGGAAGCCGTGCCAATATCCTATCGGCAAGACAGCTATTTTAGAATTACGCAAAACCCTCTCCACCAAATCATAACCGACATAATCGCCTTTTTTTAATTTTTTAATCTCTCCGACCACCGTTTTCCATGTCAAAATAGGCCGAAAACCAATCTCGCTCATTTGAACCTCCAACTCCTTAGACGGCCATAGACCGTATAAGCCAATGCCGACTCTTACGGCATCTAAATGATATTTTTTATTGATAAGAGTCCCGCCGGTCGCGGCCGCGTGTAGCATCAAATTGTTAAATCCCGCTTCTTGAAACGTCTGGACGGCGGATAAAAATTCACTTAACTGCCTATCTGTATAAGTCGGATAATTTATATCTTTTGCCGAAGCGAAATGAGTATATACACCTTTCAAGTTAGGTTGTAAGTTGTAGGTTGTAGGTTGTAGGTTCTTGATAACACGTTCGATTTCGTCCGCATAAAAACCCTGTCTATGCATTCCGGTATCAATCTTTAAATGAAAATCAGGAATGCTTTTTGATTTAATAAGAGCGTTCAAAACATCAAAATTAGAAACGGTAATAATAATATCTTTTTCCTTAGCCAATGAAAACGAGTTGGGCAAAGTTAGGCCCAAAACCAAAATTGGAGCTTTTATACCCATATCCCGGAGCTTCACGCCCTCAATCAAACTATCCACGCAAAAACCATAAACAGAGGTCTCTAAAATACTGGGCATCAAAAAAAGCCCATGCCCGTAAGCATTGGATTTAACAACAGCCCAAAGCTTAACTTTAGGGCCAATAATCGACTTTATCTTCGATACGTTATGCCGCGCGGCACTCTCCGAAATCTCTATCCAAGTTCGCGAATCTCGCTTTGACATAAGTAATTTATAGCACAAAATAAGCCAAGTTTAAAGTAGCAGCTATCTTTTTAAAATCAAATACCCCCGAGGCGCCTAGTTGGGCGCCTCGGGGGCGAAAACTTCACATCTTACTGGAAAACTGGGCGATGCTCACGACGTTTACCGCTATGGCATACGTTTTGACGAGCAATGGCAAGGATGCTACGGCGGTAACATATCCCCGAACTCCGGGAATGAGCGAGGGACGTTTGACTAACTCCCGGAGAACCAAACCCCACGCCCACCAAAATCCAAAAATGACAACGGCATAGAACAATGGCTGGGCAACAAGAAGAGTCGCGGTCATGCCGATCCTGTCAGCAAACCACAAAGCGACTTTGCCCGCCTCTCTTAGGCGAAATGTCGCCATCTCCCCCGCGCTATGCATTGCCTTGGGAGGCAACGAAAGAAACGCAAAGGTAGAAACGATATCAGTCACAACGATCACAGTCATGGCCGCCGCCCAAATATTTCTCAAACTCAGACTCTTCACGGGCCACCTCCTCACGAATGATGAAATCCTATTACATATACATTATAGCATACTTTTATACAAAAGTCAATACCAAAAAAGTCCCGGGTCTTGCTTTTTTCAAATAAATACTATATAATATAGGAAGCTTTATTGACAGCGTAAAACCAATTAAGGAGCTGGTTCGGTGGACATCCCGGGAGACGCCTATTTCATCGAACTTGTTACGCATGGACTAACGGCTGTGGTTGTATACCTTTCCCTGATTGCCCCGGCAGAAATGGTAACGCACGAATTCGGACATCTCTATTTTCAAAAAAAATTTGGCATTTTGGTTAAATATCTGAGATTCGGCATCCCCTTTTTCAAGAAAGATCGCTACATCACTCTTAACTTCTACGGCACTCCGATCAAAATCGGTATCCCTTTCCTGCTCGCCGAAGCTCGTTGCCTAGGGGAACTGGACGAGTGGGAAGATGAAAAGAATAACCCCCAAAGTTTTTCATATATTGATCGCCATCCCAAAGAAAGAATCATCACGGCTCTAGCCGGACCACTCATGACTCTTGCCTTTACTCTCATTATTCTTTCTCTTGTCGCTATCACCTGTTTTTTTGGAAATCTAACTGTGCCGCTTTGGGCCAAAATGATCTTTGGAATAATTTTTATAACTGAAATCAGCAACCTAATCCCCGCTAAACTCGGATACTTCACGATATTCTCGTTCATTGCTTTGATCTTCATCGAAATCGGCATTGTCTTAAATGGCTACATCCCTTCCGAATACCTGGCGCTCTTGCCACTGATCGCTTGGATAATCGAAATATCAATTCCTAAGCTAAGACAAAAATCCTTTGCCACCGATGGCTACTACGTCTTTCAAGGTCTCTGGCACTGCTTCTTATGGAAAAGAAATATCCGATGGGATAACAGCGTAAAAAATCAATAACAAAAACACCCTGCAAACGCAGGGCATTTTATTCAAGGTAGTTTCCCTGTAGTCGGCTTGTCGAATCATCGATTCGCTCTAAAATATCGCTCACTCGAAAACTAAAAATTTTTTTATCTAGGATTTTAATTTTTGATATTTGATTTTTAATATTTAATTTTTACTTTGGTTTCACTCTATCAAAACCCGTATATTTTCTAAGCGCCTCCGGCACCATAAACCCGCCGTCTACGGTCTGATAATTTTCAATGATAGCGATCAAAATTCTCCCGATAGCAAAAGCGGTCGCGTTTAACATATGCAAATATTTATTACCATCGGCTGATTTAAATTTGGCGTTAATCCCACGTGCCTGAAAGTCGATAGTATTGGAGCATGAGTTGGTTTCTCTATATTTCCCCTGCCCGGGCATCCAAGTATTAATGTCATATTGAGCATAATCGGTAAAACCCATGTCCCCAGTGCAATTCTGTAACACTTGATAATGCAACCCTAGGCCCGTTATAAGCTCCTCTTGAGTAGCTAATAAAAATTGATGCTCCTCTTCTGACTTTAGAGGATGAGCGAAAGAAAACAACTCAACCTTATCAAATTGATGAACACGTAAAATGCCTTTTGTGTCCTTGCCGTAAGAGCCGGATTCTCTCCTGAAACAAGTTGAAAAACCGGCATACCGGAGGGGCAATTGCTCTTCCTTTAAAATTTCGTCTTTATGAATCGGGCCAATAGTATGCTCCGAACTTCCCACTAAAAATAAATCATCTTTTGGCAAGTAATATCTTTCATCCTCCGCCCCGGCTGCCAAACGCCTCATGCCCCTGTAAACATCGGGCTTAATCATGACTGGCGGCACAACCGGCTTAAATCCGCGCGTCGAGAGCTTTTGAAAAGCATAATTTATAAGAGCAAATTCCAAAAGAACCGCCTCACCGAATAAATAACCAAATCGGCTACCGGACACCTTAGCCGCTCGATCCACGTCAATTATCCCCAAACCCTCGGCGATGGTTAAATAATCTTTTGGCACGAAATCAAAAACCGGTTTTTCACCTACGTTTTTCAAAACTTTATTATCTTCTTCGCCCTGACCTAGAAGCCACCCTTCCTTTGGAAGATTCGGCAACTTATCTAAAATAACATTTCTCTCTATTTCAATGGTGGGCATTTCAGCTTCCAAAACTTTCAACTCTTCTTTAACTTTTTTAGCCTCCTCAATATTTCGTTCTTTACTCAAAACATTCATCTTAGCTCTTAACTGATCCACTTTTTCAGTAAGCTCTCGCCATTTTTTGTCCAACTCCAAAAAAGTGTCGATGACTTGCGGATCAACTTTTTTATAACCCAGCCGCCTTTTAACATCTTCCGGATTTTTACGAATATAATTTATGTCTAACATATATCCTTAAGATTATAATAAATAATCTTTTTTTTCAATCAAAAATCCGCATATGCGGACTTTTGGAAAAACACCGGATGAATAGTTGTGAGGAAATTTAATCAAGAACAAGAAGCTTCGAGGAGATGTACCCTTGGCGGTACTTCAACGAGAAACGACGCAGTTATTGATTAAATTGACCACAACTAACCTATTGATAATACGCGCCAAGTTTAGCAACCACCATCTTCGCGTAAAAGTAACGTACAACTATAATTCCCACAAAAGTGAGTAATATGCCGATACCGGCACCCGCGGCTAGCGCTCCCAACCCTCCCAAAATCGTAAACGCGCCGGCAATGATATACGGATAAAACAATAATTTAAATAAAGAACCAAAAAAATTCTTTAAGTAATTGCGGTTAAATTCCATTATTGACTGATAATACTTAGATAAAACAAAACCAAAAATAGCTCCCATTACCGCTCCCCAAACAGCGGAACTTACAACTGAATTAACCGGAAATCCGCCTACTCCGACAATTTGCCCAAATTGCTGGGCTAAATTTCCGTAAGTAGTAAAATACATATTAGCGAAATAGGTAATAATCGTCTCCGCCGCGGATGCCGCCGCTCCAAAAATAGCCATCCACTGAATACTGTCTTTTGCTTTTTGATCTAATTCCATAATTTTTATTTAATAAATTTCTCAACCTCGACCTTTCCTTTCTTTCTCTTTTAATTATTTTTTACTTTCTTAATTTCTCATTTTATTCCTTGGGCCTCATCAGTGGAAAAAATACCGTTTCCCTAACGGGCTTATTCATAATTATAGCAAACAAACGCTCTGATACGCCAAACCCTCCTGCCGGCGGCATGCCGTATTCCAATGCTTCCAAAAAATCTTCATCCATTCTTTGGGCTTCTTTATCGCCCGCCTCTCGCAAACTCATCTGCTCTTCAAATCGCAAACGTTGATCACTCGGGTCATTGCATTCCGAAAAGCCCTTTCCCAACTCCGTCCCACAGCCGACTACTTGAAAACGCTCCACTCTGTCAGGATACTTAGACGATCGCTTAGCTAACGGCTCAACGTCCACCGGCGGATGAATCAAAAACGCGGGTTGCACCAAGGTCGGACGAATAATTTTTTTATACAATAAATCAATCAATCGGCCTCTCCCCAATCCAGCCTCGGGTTGCAACCCCTTAAGCTTTGCCGCTTCAAATAATTCATCAACCGTCACTTTCTTAAGATCCAAACCCACCAAATCTTTGAATAATTTATAATATTCCAGTTTTGGCCATTTTTTACTCCAATCAATTGACGCCCCGTGATAAGTGGTAACCAATCCTCCGGTCGTGGATTTAATAACTTTCTTATAAAGCTTTTCAACAAACTTCATAAGTTCCTTGTAGTCAGCATATGCCCAATAAAATTCCATTTGCGTATAATCCTGCAAATGTTCGCTATCAATGCCTTCATTCCTAAAAATTCTGCCGATTTCAAAAATTTTATCGTATCCGCCGACTAACAACTTTTTCTGCGCGATCTCCAAAGAAATTCTCAAATATAAATCAATGTCCAAAGCGTTTAAATGAGTGATAAAAGGTTCGGCGTCCGCTCCTCCGGGCGTTGCTTCTAAAACCGGTGTTTCCACCTCCAAAAAACCCGACTTTATAAGTGAGGATCTAAACTCATTCCAAAACCGACTTTTCTTTTTAAATAGTTCTTTTACCTCCGGGTTAACTATTAATTCCAAATATCTCTGCCGCAAACGCGTTTCGGCATCATGCACGCCATACCATTCAGAAGGAATCGGCCGCAAAGACTTAACAATGGGCAAAAGTTCTTTGATATCAACGCTTTTTTCACCTCTTTGGGTTGTAAAAACCGGTCCCAGGGCGGACACATAATCGCCTATGTCTAAATTATCATGAAAAAGTTCAAAACTTTTCAGGTTATCTTTTTTGGCAACGGCCTGCATTTGCCCACCACCATCTCTTATATCTAAAAAGAAAACGCCGCCATGCCCACGCCTGCCAATGACGCGGCCCGCGATAGAGACTGACTTTTGAGACTTCTCCAATTCTTCAAAATTATTTAAAACTTTTTCGATTTCGTAAGAACGTGAAACCCTCGCCGGGTACGCGTCATATCCGGCCGCGATAAGCGCGTCTCTTTTTTTAATGCGTTCTTTTATAAGATCGTCCAACATAAATTTTTCAATAAAGCAATAAATCAAAAAATCATTTAAATAATTGGTTTCCTTTGGCTCCTCCTGCTGACTTGTTGTTTTCTTGTTTTTATATTTTTTTGTTTTGCGGTTTTACTCTATCTTAAGTATTTTATAACTCACCTCTCCCTTAGGAGTTTTTATTTTCACGGTGTCGCCGGCTTTTTTACCTAAAAATCCCTTACCCAAAGGCGATTCATTGGAAAGTAGCCCCGCCTCCGGGCGCGCTTCGCTTGAACCGACAATAGTGAATTTATACTTGGCTCCGTCTTTTGAAACCTCGATAGTCCCGCCGATGGCAACGGTCTGTGTGCCGGTCGTTTTTTCAATGATAACGGCATTTTTAATCATTTCTTCCAATTCAAAAATACGGCCCTCAACTTGGCTCTGCTCCTCCCTAGCTTCAAAGTATTCGGAGTTTTCAGACAAATCACCCAGCTCCTTAGCGCGCTTTAAACGCTCTGAAACTTCAATACGCTTTTTGGTTTTTAATTCATTAAGCTCGACTTTCAACTCATCCAACCTCTCTTGTGATAAATAATATTGATCCATAATTTACTATAACTTCGCGTTTATTTTATATTCATCGCTTACAAGCATCCATCGCAATTTAATTGCATCGACTAATACTCCGATGTAATGCCTATAATCAAATTTTGTCCTGTCGTTGTTAGCCCAAAAAATAGGGAATTCTTTAATAGCATAACCCATCTTTTTAGCAAGCGCCACTAACTCTACTATGCCGCCCGAAGAGTTGATTTTAGTAAGCGGCACCACGGCCTCCGCGACATCATCCCGTAGGGCTATAAAGCCCGCTTCGGTGTCCCAGACGCCGGGTAGCGCTACGGCTTGTACAAACAGGTTATGTAGCATTCTAAACAAAATCTGATGAATTTGCAACTGCGGCTTAACCCTTGAACGCAACATGGCGCGGGAGCCGAGAGCCACGTCATAGCCCGAGCGTAAATAGGGGAAGACCTTATGAAACTCGTCAATCGCCACATGATGGTCCGGGAGTATCACCACCCGCCAGGCACCTCTCGCGACTAAAAGACCATCCCTAACAGTCGCGCCCATTCCTCGCGGCACCTTAGAAGAAATTATTTTTAAATTTTTAATCAACGGGAAAAAGCGATTGGCGATCTCTAAGCTTTGATCTTCAGAGGCATCGTCAACCAATATAATTTCATAAAGCATATCGGTTCTACTCAGATGATGATCGATATCAATAAGCGATAAAGGCAAGGTTCTGCTGTGATTCTTTGTTGGAATTATAACTGACAAAAATAGCTTCATTAATATAATTATAGCAAACCAACGCGTAAAACGCGCCGATATTTAAATATTTAAATATTTCAATATATTATGCTAAAATATTAGTTCCCGAGTAAGGCCGCCGCATCGAGGGACAACCATATTTAAATATGAAACCACTTATCCTTTATACTTTATACTTTATACTTTATACTTTATACTTTATACTATTTTATATGATAACCATCAAAACCCCCGAGGAAATCAAAATAATGGCTGAAGGCGGAAAAATATTACGAGATATTTTGGAAAAACTTATCGATAACGCAAAAGAAGGCATGGATTTAAAATCTCTAGATTGGCTCGCCTTACAACTAACTAGAAGAAGAAAGGCCGAACCGGCATTTTTGAATTACCATCCCTATGGCGCCAAATCCCCTTACCCTGCATCCATTTGCGCCTCGGTTAATGAAATAGTCGTGCATGGTCTGCCCAATAATTACAAACTCCGCTCCGGCGATGTTTTAAAAATTGATTTTGGCGTTAAATATAAAGGTTATTACACCGATTCAGCCGTAACAGTTGGTATCGGCAAAATCTCCGATACTGCCAAAAAAATAATAGATGCGACGCAAAAGGCGCTGGTTTTAGGCATCAAACAAGTGAAAATTGGTAATACTTTGGGAGATATCGGCTACGCTATACAAAACTATGTGGAGTCAAAGGGCTTTAAAATAGTAGAGGGCTTAACCGGCCATGGTATTGGCCGCGAACTTCACGAAGACCCGACTGTCTGGAACTTTGGCAAACCTGGCATGGGAGAAAAATTAAAAGAAGGCATGGTGTTGGCTATTGAACCGATGGTTTCAGCCGGCAGCAGTCAAACTATCCAGCTAAAAGACGATAGCTACGCGACCGAAGACGGGAGCATCTCCACGCATTTTGAACACACTGTGGCTATAACCAAAACCGGACCAATTATATTGACTTAAACAAATTGTCATAGCAGAAACCATTCACCCCATCACTTCAAAAAATAATTTTCTGTCATTCCTGCGAAAGCAGGAATCCAGATTAGTCTTGCCAACCTAGATCCTGGGTCAAGCCCAGGATGACAAATCTCTGTCGTTAAAGAACCCTAAATCTCCAACCTCTTCAAAACCTCTTCAAAAACCTGATAAGGCAACGGCTCTCCATCAACTTCAATTACCTCAAATCCCCTTTTCTTTAATCCATCAATAATCGGCTCCGTGCGATTTTTGTATTCTTGAAGTCGGACTTTTATTATCTCCGGGGTGTCTAGCGTCCTCCGCTTAAACAACCCCCCACAAATAGGACAAAACTCCGGCTTCTGATGTTCGTGATACATAACAGCCGTCCCGCAAACGGAGCAAATTAATCTGTTACTATTCCGTTTAATTGATGTCTCCGGCCCAACATTTAGCAATACCGCGCGCATATTTTCTCTCCCAAGAGTTTGCTCTAAAAAATGTATAAATCCTTTATCCGGCGTCTCCGCTTCGAATGCTTCGTCGTAAGTTCGAGGCGATCCGCTAAAAACCACTCCGAAGCCGGAATCTAGTATTTTTTGCGTCCCTTCTTTTACTATTTTATAAACCCAAGCCGGATTAATAAGTCGCCCCTCGTCAAAGTCAACTCGAAATTTATCAATTTCGGGATTATTTTGATTCGCGGGGTTATGAACAACTTGCTCTATATAGCGACCGGTATCAAAATGAAGCAGGGCTAGTTTAGCCGCCAATAAATTCGCCTGCGTCCCCTTCCCCGCCCCCGGCGGGCCAAAAACCATAATTGCTTTGCGCATGATACTAATCTTACTCCATTATTATTTTTTTGCCAACAAAAAATCCCGCCATGGCGGGAAAACTAAACAACCCTACTTCACCTCTACTTTCTCAATTTCTTTCGAAACTTCAACAGTCTTTTGCTCCATGATATTAATCTGACCTTTCAAATCCGTAAGCGAAAATATATCATTAGAAACAAGACACAACTCTTGAAGCATTGATTTTAGATCTAGCATTTCTGCCTTTACGAATTTATCAATAATTTTCTCTACAGAGTCACGAAGTTCTTGGTTATAATCCTCTACTGACTTTTTATTCGCGTGCAATAACTTAAAACCCTCCAAATTCACCTTCTTAACACAAGAGATGCTCAACTCCCCCTTCGCTCCGTTTATAGAAATTTCACGCTTAAAATTCTCGCACAAAATTCTTGAAACATCAACGTTGGTTCGATCATATCGTGGAGAAAAGCCAAGACGCGCTATCTGCTCCGAGCCAAAAAGATCGTGCCATTCAATCTTTTCCCCTCTCCACCACCGAGGAGAATCCATCCACCAATCATTAGAATCTATGACTCTTGTAGCTTGTCCTTCCTCTGTCGCAACGCCTACATAACAGCGTTGTGGAGCCAAACACTTACCAAAAAACATGAAAGAAAATAAACAAATGGCAATGCTCGAAAAAATCATTACAACTCTCTCCTTGCTTTCCGCATTATACGCATCACTATAACCAGCTGCTCCTAACCCAAACAATAACAATGCCGCTAAAGTCACAATACCAAAAGAGAGGCCTAAGTCATGCATCACAGTTATGACTAAAAGCGTAAGCAATAGACCAATGGCGGTAACAGTAAGAAAAAAAGCAGCGTTGTCGGTAACCCATTCATAAAAACCGGAGAGTGGCTTCGCTAACTTAACGCCAACGACCTTCACTAAACCCAACATGTCAGTCAACTTCCAATAAATCCGTTTATAAAGAGGCGGCCCCATCCACAATGCCTTCTCTTTGACTCTCCTGGATTTCAATTCCTCTTCTATAGCGGCCAAACGCCGCATCTCTTCCAGCTCGCGATTATGCGCCAAAAGACTTTCATAAAATGCTTTCATCTGCGGGTCATTCTCCTCTGCGTACAACTTCTCCAACTGGTCAAAACTTAACTTTGACTTATCATTCAAAAACTTCTCGTATTCTTCGCGGCTGATATTTCGCCTCGCATTATTCAAAAGCGTCTTTTCATCTTTTTCCATTCCGCGCCTCCTCTTTTCCCAAAGTTCTCTTCGATTTTTAACCCACAAACATTATAACAAATAAAAACCACGCTGTCAAATCAGCGCCGCCTCCGATAACTCTCCCTCTAATCTATCGACATCGCAAGACGATAGATTGGCATCTTACCAATACAAAGCCCTCGACAATTGTCGAGGGCTAAATGACTCCTTACTTCCTATTCAAAACAATGGTCTCTTCTTCAGGTATCGGATGGTCACAATCCGATTTCTTACAAATCAAAGTGTTGTGACGCCAAATCACATCGACCTTCACGCAATCTAACGAAAAAACGTTATTATTAGTCTCCAAAAGATCTTTAGCAATTTTCCGAATATCAACTTTATCACGACTTTCAAATGGCTGATCCAGAATTTTCCTGATCTTACCCCACAAATCCTGCCAAGCGCCATCAAACGTGCCGCCATTCTTAAACCACTCTCTAAAGCCCTCTTGATTCAAGATCAAAAAAAGCTTAGCCCAAAGACGGTCTTCAGAATCATGAAAAACCAATGTGCGTCCCAAAGTATTGGTTGAACTCACATACTCCTTATTGGCTCCCCACATCATATGAGAATCCACCAATATTATAGAATTTGGTTTAATAATTTTCAAAATTTCTTCTCCCTTACTGACAACTAAATACTTTCCCCCCGAATAAACAGGCATCTTCCAAAAACACAATCCAGCAAAAACCACTAAAGAAAAAACAAATGCTGATAATCCAATAAAATTAGTTTCAAATCTAGAACTGCCTACCAGTATGATCACTATGAGACCAACAAGCCAAAACCCAACTGCTAATACAGACAAACCAAAGCTTTCATGCATTGCCAAAAAAATGATCAAATAAAAAAAGAACGATGCTATGCCGATCAATCCCCCTCTCTCATAAATCGGCCTCCCAATCGGACTCAAAAAATATTTTTCAAAAATCTGACCGGCCATTTCTTTCAATGTCTTTTTTGGAGGGTTGGGTATCGCCTCAAAAACTCCGGATTTAACTACCTCCTCCGCCGCCATTTTTTCTCTTTCTTCTTTAATAATCCGCGCCTCTTCTATTCTTTTTAGTTCAACCAACTGCAACCGCTTTTCTTCTTCAAAAAAACCGGCAATCTCTCTTGCGTTCATCAATAAGAAAAACGCCGCGCCCACCTCCATCCTCTTTTCAACTTCCGTCTGCAACTCTTCGGACAATTCCCCAAAAGCCGGATTCAAACGCTCTAGCTCTGGACTCATTTTTGCTCCTAATTTGTGAAGGTTCTACAATTGACTCATTGTAACATACTCACATAAAAAAAACAATCCCGTTAGAAATTACGGGCTAAAGCCCTATTCCTAACGGGATAATAAACTATTCCATTTCCATGTCGCTATCAGGGAAAATAATTTTGGCTTTCACGGATTTGATGATATAAAAATCATCATTTATATCTGTTATCGTTTTTTCAAACGATCTCAAATCAATTTGAACGTTAGAATTATTGTCAATCGCTATACTGAAAGCGTCGCATTCTTTTTTAATCTTACTGGCCAAAAAATTACCAATAACATCAATCTGCTTACCGGAATTCAGCAACTGCAAAATCTTACCCTGATTAAACTCCAACGACGCAGTAACTACTAGTTTACCGCTCTTGCCCAATACCGAAGACAAATTATTCTCAAAATCAACATCTCGATCCAAATCTCTGACATCAATTTTTCCCCACAAAATATTGTCGCGCGTCAATTTCGCCATCCATAAACTGGTTGCATCCAGCAAATTACCCAACCCATTAACTACGCGAGTAGGTTTATTATCTCTATAAACCAGACCAACCCATTGTCTGCTCTTATCCAATATCCAACCATCCCCATGCCACAAAAAACTGACCCTCAATCCGTATACGGGGACGAAAGTCAAAATCACTGCTAACAAAAACAAAATACTTGCGCTAACACGCCTCATCCAAATTCCGACACTAACTGGATCCTTAATATTTCTATTTATCTCAAACAAGGAAGCCTTAAAATAAGAAAGAACTGTCGCTATAATGCCTAGCGAAAGAATAACCACTGCAATCCAGAAAACAAAATTGAAAGCTTCATATACATGCAAACAAACGCACAGGGCGCCAATAAATATCGCCAAAAACCAAAACACGATTGACGGATCATAAAACAAAGCTCGGAAAACCTTTCCAAACATTTTTCGCCCCCTTTACTTGTCAAGGTTCAACGATTAACCCATTGTAACATATCTATAATAAGAAAACAAGTTAACCGACTCTCAAAAAAAATCCCGCAAACACGGGATTTCAAACTTCAAACGACTCTACTTTATAGGGACAACTGCCACAACTTGAACATCCAAAAAAGCATGAAATAATAAAATAAATTATTGGTATAGCTATTAGGTATACGGAAACAAAATACAGCCCCACTGCCAAAAGCGCAGAAAAACAAAACCTCAAGGCGTGACAACTCCCCACCAACCCGCTTTTCAATAAAAAGTTAATAATTGAACGCTTGGTCTTTTTCCGTCTCGCTACCCTTACTTCTTTATCTTTCTTTGTCTGTTCTTCTTTTACTCGCCTCAATTCTTCTACCCTAGCTCGCTTCTCCTCATCAAAAAAACTGGCAATCTCTCTTGCGTTCATCAATAAGAAAAACGCCGCGCCCACCTCCATTCTTTTTTCAACTTCCATCTGCAATTCTTTGGACAACTCCCTAAAAGCCGGATTCAAGCGCTCTAACTCTGGGCTCATTTTTGCTCCTAATTTGTGAAGGTTCAACGATTGAGTAATTTTAACATATCCGCATAAAAAAACAATCCCATTCGCAAAATGACGATTAAAAATAAGTGAAAAAAATAATCGCAGGAATCAGACGATTTCTAGGCGATCCGAGGAGTCGTACCCAACGCGGTACGTCAACGAGGATCAACAACGAAATCGGCAATTCCTGCGATTATTATAAAACTTATTCAATTCCCTCGTATTCACGCATAATCAACTGCGCGTCTATCTGCTTAATGGTTTCCAAAACCACAGAGACGACGATAAGCAGAGCCGTGCCGCCGATAGTCAAGGTGCCAATGCCTGTCAAAGCTTGAGTGAGCGTGGGCAATACCGCCACTAACCCTAAAAACACAGCGCCAAACAAAGTAATGCGGTTAGTAACTTTCGCAAAAAATTCAGCGGTAGAATCCCCCGGCCTGATACCCGGCACAAAGCCACCACCACGCTGTAAATTTTTAGCAATTTCTTTAGGATCAAAAGTAACGGAAGTATAAAAATAAGTGAAAAGCACAACCAGTGAGAAGTAAATCAATCCATAAACGAAGTGATTGTTTAAAATTTTAACCACCAGCTCGTTTAAACGCAATGACGCGTCTTGTGAAACCACCGCCAAAATCTGCGCGAAAAATTGAGGAAAAAGCAAAATGGAAATCGCGAAAATAATAGGAATAACGCCGGCTTGATTAACACGCAAAGGCAAATAAGTCATGGCGCCGCCATAAACTTTATTGCCGCGCACTCTTTTAGAATATGTAACCGGAATTTTCCTCTCGCCTTGATTTACGAAAACCACGCCGGCAATAATCAAAATACTAAGAATTAAAAATGCTATATAAGTCGGCAATGTTTCCGGTGTGTAAGATATAATGGCGGAACGAATAGCCTGCGGCAAACCGCTCACGATACCGGCAAAAATAATCAAAGAAACGCCGTTCCCAATTTTATATTCGCTGATAAGCTCGCCTAACCACATCAAAATCAAAGTTCCGGCCGTAATAACGGCAATATTTCTAACCAAATCGCCCACGGCTAAGGCGCCGATAATACCTTGGCTTCTCAAAAGATTTAAAAAACCATAGGATTGAAGTCCGGCCAAAGGCACAGTTAGGTATCTGGAAATTCTGTTAAATTTAGCGCGGCCAATGGCTCCTTCTTCATAATAAAGAGTCTTTAAATTAGGAAAAACCATCGTCAAAAGCTGCATGATGATGGTCGCGGTAATATAAGGGCCGACACCCAACATCATAACCGACAAATTAGACAAAGCTCCGCCGGAGAAAATATTTAAAAAACCCAAAAGCTGGTTGGAAGAAAAAAACTGCTGAAGTCGGCCGATGTCAATGCCCGGTATGGGGATAGAAGCAAAAAATCGAAACACCAGTAAAAGACCGGCCACGGCCAAGACTTTATTACGCACATCCGATACTCTGAAAATGTTTAAAAATTTAGATAACATATAGATATTATCAACGAATAGAAACCGAATTCAATTTGTTTATTCGATTATTCGTAACTTATTCGTTATTTGTTGATTACAGAACCTCCCGCTTTCACTATCTTCTCTTTAGCTGTTTTGGAAATCCTCACATCTCCGGAAACTGTAAATGCCTTACTGACATCGCCTTCGTTCAAAATCTTAACCGAATCATTTGGATTTTTAATTAATCCGGCTTCGGCCAAAGAAGATTTAGAAATCTTTCCTCCCTCCAACTTTATCAAATCAGAAAGCTTCACAACCTGATGAGCCTCACTCATCGGCTTATTTTTATAACCGCGAAGTTTCGGCAAACGAATAATCAAATCACGCTCCGCCGGCCTTATGCGGTGGCCTGAACGGGATTTTTGTCCCTTTTGCCCGCGACCTGAAGTATTGCCGCGTTTGCCTCCTTGACCCACTCTCGCTCGCTTATTCTTCAAAGGATTATTTGGTTTTAATTCGTGTAATAGCATATACATTATCATCGAATAACGAATTTATTACGAATTAACGAATGGGAACCGAATTTAATTCGTTTATTCGATTATTCGTAACTTATTCGTTATTCGTTGATTATCTCATTTTGCTCGCCTTTAACTTCTTAAGCGCTTCAATCGTAGCCAACGCGTTAGTTAACTTATTAGGGGTTCTTCCTAAAGTTTTGGCCACTATATCTTTTATTCCGGCCAAAGACAACACCACGCGAGCGGCGCCGCCGGCCCTCATGCCGTGACCTTTAACGGCCGGTTTCAAACGAATTCTTGCCGCGCTAAACTTAGCCTCAACCTCATGAGGAATAGTGCTCCCATTCAAAGGAACCGTAAATACATTCTTTTTAGCAACAGTTTTAGCTTTAGCAATACCTTGTGCGACATCCAAGCCCTTAGCAATACCAACGCCCACCCTTCCCCTGCCATCGCCGACCACAAGAGTCACGCGGAAACGAAATCTTTTACCGCCGGCGACCACACGAGTAACACGCCTGATGTCTAACGCTTTTTCATTAAACTCATCACGCTTCTCTGGCGCTCCACCTCGATGAAACCCGCCGCTTCCTCGACGACCTCTCGGACCGCGATCTCCCCCTCCAACTCCCGGACTATTTGGTTTTTGATTGTTATTTTGAAACATAGTAACTATATTTTAACTCCCGCGTCTTTCACGCCCAATGCTATCGCGGCCACTCTCCCGTGAAACTTATTCGGACCTTTGTGAAAAATCACGCGCGCGACACCCAACTTCTTAGCCGCCTCTCCGATTAAAACCCCGACAGCTTTAGCGGCTTCAACCTTTTTCATCTTTTTATCTTTCATTGAAAAACTAGAGGCGGAAACTAAAGTCTTCCCGCTTTGATCGTCAATCAATTGAGCGTATATATATTTATTGCTTCTAAAAACAGAAAGCCGCGGCGTCTCTTGGGTGCCAAAAATCTTAGCCCTTGAACGCTTATTTCTCAACTTTTTATTTAAATTTTTTATTAAAATCTTTCTCATGATTTTACGCGCCGGTTGACCCTGCCACCTTCTTTCCGGCCTTTCTCCTTATAACCTCGCCTTTATATCTGATACCTGTTCCTTTATAGGGCTCCGGCTCTTTAAGTCTTCTAATTTGAGCGGCTACTTCGCCAACCAACGCTTTATCTATCCCGTTTACTTTCATAACCCCCTTTTCAACCACAACCGTAATGCCCTCCGGAATAGCGTATTTAACCGGATGGCTAAATCCGATATTTAAAACCAAGTTTTTGCCCTCAAGCGATGCCTTAAAACCAATGCCTTCAATTTCTAAAAGTTTAACATAACCGTCTTGAACTCCAAGAATTGCGCCGGAGACCAACGCTCTCATAGTCCCCCAGTTTGAACGTGCTTGGCTACCACCCTCCGAAGAGCTAAAAGTTACTTGCCCATCTTTGATTTCGGGGTTCACAAATGCCAAAACAGGTACCTTCAATTCGCCCAGCTTACCTTTAATAACAAGCGCATTGTCGCTCATAGCAACTGTCACACCCTCCGGAATTTTTATTAACTTTTTACCTATTTTAGACATAAAATTTCGTTAATTAACGGACAAGCTATATCCTACACTTTTATCCTATAATTTGCAATCGACTCTCATTCGCTTATTCGTAACTAATTCGTTATTCGTTGATATTTTACCAAATCTTAAACAACAGCATGCCGCCTACTTTTTCTTTCCTAGCCTCATCGCCCGTCATAATACCCTTGGGAGTAGTCACAACCAGTAATCCGTATCCCTGCAAAGTCTTTTTCATTTCTTTATAGCCACTATAGAGCTTTCTCGAAGGCTTGCTTACAAATTCAACGCCGGATATAACACCTTCTCCATTCACATATCTAAGCTTTACATCCAAAGCTCTCTTGGGCATCCTACCCTTTTTCTCAACCGCGTCAATATATTTATGTTTGGCCAAAAGCTCCGCCACGGCCAAATCCATCTGCGAAAAAGGCACCTTTACATTTGAAAGTTTCGCGCCTTGAGCATTTTTAATTTTAGTTAATAGATCGATATACATATGTAAGAAATTCAAAAGTCAAAAATCAAAAGTCAAAATTTTAGTATCCTCGCAATAATTTTTAATTTTTATTTGTCATCTTAATTTTTGATATTTAATATTTGATTTTTCATTTTCTAAACCTACCAGCTTGCTTTCTTCACTCCCGGTATCTGACCTTTGCTTGCCATCTCCCTGAAGCATATTCTGCAAATCCCAAATTTTCTCATATAACCATGTCGCCTCCCACACCTAAAACAGCGATTCACTTTACGCGTAGAAAATTTCGGTTTTTTATTTGCTCTTGCTATAACGGATGCTTTTGCCATAAAAATGTTTTATATATAATAATTGCGAATACTCATATTTATGATGCGAGAGAATTTTATCAAGAACAAGGCGCTCCGAGGAGATGTGCCGTTAGAGGCACTTCGACGAGGGGCAACACAGTTATTGATAAAAGTAATCGCATCAACAATGATTATTTCTTAAACGGTACGCCCAATTCTCTATACAACTGGATTGCCTTCTCGCGACCTCGTACCCTGGGCACGATTGTAATTTGCATTCCGAATGACACGCTTCCAATATCTCCGCTGATCTCCGGGAAAACACCGCTATCTCTGATCCCGATATTTAAATTACCGGACTCATCAATGGAATCCACAGGAATTCCCCTAAAATCTCTAACACGGGGAATGACTATATTTACCAGCCTGTTGAAAAAATCCGTCATTTTTTTATGACGCAAAGTAACCATAACACCCACTACATTCCCCTCGCGAGTCTTGAAGCCGGCAATAGATTTTTTAGCAGGCCGAATAGCCGGCTTTTGCCCGGTGATGGAAGCTATCTCGCTCAAAATAGCCGATAAAACTTTCTCCTCAAAATTCGGGCTCTGTGAAAGCCGACCAATGCCGGAATTAATAACTACTTTTTCTATTTTATTGTTTAAACTCTCTTTTTTCATAAAAATTATCAACTTTACAAAATAGCCCCGCACTTCTTACAATATCTGCTTCTTTTATCTCCCTCTATCCTCACGCCGATACGGGTGGCTTTGCCGCAACTGCCACAAACAATATTGACGTTTGAGATTCTAACCGGCCTCGGCAATGTCACGATCTCGCCTTTCTCGCCTTGCTTTTTAGGCCTCTGATGTTTTTTATAAAGATTAATCCCCTCAACCAAAACCGTGCCCTTAACTTTATTGATATTCAAAATCTTCCCGGTTTTACCGCGGTCTTTGCCTGCTAACAATTTTACTTTGTCTCCTTTTTTTAATCTCATGATTTAATTAAATATTGAATATTAAATGCGATAGTGAAATGCAAAGGAATTTTATCAAGAACAAGGCGCTCGTGAGATGCTATAGAATTTCATAAAGAGCGAGGCGTTTCGACGAGCTGTACTGTACGAAGTACTGCGAGGAGAAACAACGAAGCTATTTATGAAATTATAAGCATCTCTATATTACGTCGGTGGCTAGCTGTACTATCGCCTCATACCCCTTTTCCTTAATCTCTCGTGGCAACGGCCCAAAGATTCTTGTTCCCACCGGCTCCTTCTTTTCGTTTATAAGCACTACCGCATTCTCATCGAATCTTATATAAGATCCATCGCTCCGCCTTATAGGGTTCCTCATCCTAACCACCACGCACTTCACAATGTCTTTCTTCTTAACGGTTTTGCGAGGTTCAGCCACCTGTACCGAAGCGATTATAATTTCACCGATGCCGGCATATCTCTTACGGCTTCCACCAAGAACCCTAAAACAACGCACTATCTTAGCGCCGGAGTTGTCCGCAACTTTTAAAATGGATCTTTCTTGAATCATAATTATTGATAACTATTTTACTATTTTCCTGATAAATTAGCAACTTCCGGAACTGCTTCTTCGTCTACATTAATTTTCTTAGCAGCTTCAAGTCTTTCAACAACTATCCATCTTTTGGTCTTAGATAACGGTCTCGTTTCGGCAATCACAACCTTGTCACCGACATTAAACTCTTCTTTTTCGTCATGAGCGCTAAATCGACGAGTGATTTTGTACTCTTTCAAATATTTAGGATGTTTCTTGGTTGATGTGACAGAAACAACAACAGTCTTTTGCATCTTGTCTGATACAACCACTCCTTCAAATTTTCTTTGTTTTTTAATCTGATTTTCCATAATATAAAAATCTTTAATTCTTATGTTCTTGATTCACAACCGTCATGATTCTCGCTATATCTTTTTTAATAGTCTTGACCTCCTGAATATTCTTGACCTTGCCCCTTATAAGATCATTTTTGACGTTCCATAAACGTTCCTTAAACTCGCTCATCATTTTATTGAGTTCGGCAACGGGTTTATTTTTTAATTCTTGAAATTCTTTTTTCTTCATAATAATTATTTCCCCTTAATAACGATTCTCGTCCTAACCGGCAACTTAAACCCTGCCAACCTCAACGCCTCCTTAGCAACGCTTTCGGGCACGCCATCCATTTCAAACATTATACGCCCGGGCCTCACTACCGCCACATAATGATCAACGTTTCCTTTGCCGCCGCCCATAGTAACCTCCGGCGGATGTTGCGTGATCGGCCTATCCGGAAAAATTCTAATCCAAACTCTTCCCTCGCGCTTAATATAATTGGAAATTGTTCTTCGCGCGGCTTCTATCTGCCTTGAGTCAATATGAGCGCCGGTTAAAGCTTTCAACCCAAAAGAGCCGTAAGACAACTCTAGTCCTCTGGTTTCAACCGCGCGGTTTTTTCGCCTCCCGCGCTGCCACTTTCTATGTTTTACTTTTTTGGGTAATAGCATATTTTTAGAAACTACTTAGAAGCTACATCAAACGTCTTTTGGGATGCGAGAGAATTTCATAAAGAGCGAGGCGTTTCTACGAGCTGTACTGTGAAGTACTGCGAGAAGAAACAACGAAGCTATTTATGAAATTATCCGCATCAGTATCTACTTTTCTTTTTGAAATACCTCACCCTTATTTACCCAAACCTTTATCCCAACCGTTCCATAGGTGGTAAAAGCGGTAGACTCTCCATAATCAATATTCGCGCGTAATGTTTGAAGCGGAAGAGTTCCTTTAGCCAACCACTCGCGCCTCGCGATCTCCGCCCCATCCAACCGCCCTGAAAGTCTGATTTTCACGCCCTTGATGTCTTTATTCTGCATAACGTTCTCTATGGCTTTCTTCATAGTCCTTCTAGTGGGCATTCTTCGTTCAAGATCTCCGGCCATATTCTGCGCCACGTTAACAGCCGAAATTTCGTTGCGCCTCAACTCTTCAACATTCAAACTCAAACCAACTTTTTTATAAGCTTTCTTGTCTTTCTTATATATTTTATGTAAAGCTGACTCAATAGCCTTAGAAAGAAGCTCGATACCGCCTCCGCCTCGGCCGATGATAAGCCCCGGGCGCGCGGCTTTAATAAACACGCGACAAACGTTATTTGTGCGCTCAATATCAATACGAATTATCCCGGCACTGCCAATCTTATCCATAATAACGCCTCTTATAGCTTCATCTTCTCGAAGTAAATCCTTGAAGCTCTTCTTAGGCATCCATCTGGCATCCCAGCCGCGGATAACTCCTAATCTTAATGAATTTGGATTAATTTTTTGTCCCATAGTTTATACAGATTTTCTCCTAAAAATTCTTTTGAAAAACCCTTCTTTTTCTTTATTGACCTCTCGTTTTGGCGGCTTATTGGCCTCTGGCTTGGATGTCTTTTTAGCCGCGGACTTTGCCTTCTTATCGTCTTCCTTTTTGACTTTCTTTACCGGCACAATCTTGTATCTCGGGGGTCTAACTTTATCGGATTCTTCCAAAATCAAGATCACATGACTCATTTTCTTTTGTATGGGAGTAGCCCGACCCATAGCTCGAGGCAACCACCTCTTAAGCATCGGCCCTTGATCTACTGAAATCTTGGCTATAACCAATTGATCAACATTTAATTTGGCATTCTTAGCATTATTAACACATGATCGCAAAAGATTTAACAACGGTCGAGAAGCTCTTTGTGGCCTATGCAAAAGCTGGGCCTCGGCTTCCAAGGCGCTCAATCCTTTTAAAGCATTGGCAATAAGCCTCACTTTACGAGGTGCCATCTTTAAAAAATTAAGTTTTGCGGTTGCTTGTGCCATAAATATTGTCTGATCATTAACGAATAAATTTCCTATTTTGTGATGCGAGAGAATTTTATCAAGAACAAGGCGCTCCGAGGAGATGTGCCGTTAGAGGCACTTCGACGAGGGGCAACGCAGTAATTGATAAAATTAATCGCACCTATAAAATACTATTTCTTCCCTACTGCCGGCGCAGCCGCCGCAGCAGTTTTCTGCGCCGCCGCTTGGGCCTGTGACGCCTCCAGCTCTCTTTGCATCTTACCGCCATGTTTTACAAACTTTTTGGTAAACGCGAACTCTCCTAAACGATGACCGACCATTTCTTCTTTAATCAAAACTTCAATAAAATTTTTGCCGTTATGGACCCCGAATCTGTAGCCGACCATTTCAGGCGATATCTCGGATCCTCTCGCCCATGTCTTAATAGGCGTCGGATTTCCCGGCTTTATATTCGCGATCTTTTTTAATATGTTTAGGTCGACAAACGGACCTTTTTTACTTGAACGTGACATAATTTTTATTTTTAAATATTTAAATCTTTCAATATTTAAATATCTTTAACGAATCTTCGGTCTTCTCTGTAAAATTAAATGTGTTGACCATTTCTTCGGCTTTCTAGTCTTCCTGCCTCCGGTCACCTTGCCCCATCTGGTCTTGGGCCTCTTAGTGCCTCGTGGTTGCCTTCCTTCACCACCGCCGTATGGATGATCAACGGGGTTCATGGCGGTACCTCGAACAGTCGGACGAATACCCAGCCACCTTGAACGTCCGGCTTTACCAATGTTCACCAAATTCCAATCTTCATTAGAAACCTGGCCGATTGAAGCGTAACCGTTCCAAGGCACACGCCTAATTTCTTTAGAAGCTAATTTCAAATCAGTATAACCGGCGTCATGGGCCAAAACCTCAACATAAGAGCCGGCGCTTCTGGCTATCACTCCGCCGCCTCCGGGCCTAATCTCAACGCTAAAAACACTTTGCCCAACGGGAACATTTTTAAGCATCGTTCGATTGCCAACTTTAATTGGAGCATTTTCGGCTGTCAAAATCTCATCACCTACTTTCAAATCTTTAGGAGCTAATATATATCTCTTTTCGCCATCTTTATAACCAACCAAAGCTATAAAAGCGGTCCTGTACGGATCATACTCAACTGTTAAAACTTTAGCCGGTATACCAAATTTATTTTGCTGAAAATCAATCTCTCTGTAAAGCTTTTTATTGCCGGAGCCTTGATGGCGGACAGTAATTCTGCCTTTGCTGTTCCTCCCCGCATGCGCTTGAATACGCCTGGTCAAAGACTTGTTGGGTTCCGTGGCAGTAATAGTTGAATAATCAACTGTCGTCATATGCCGCCTTGATGGTGTTGTTGGATTATATTTTTTCATATTTAATGCGGCAGTACGTCTAATTCTTGTCCTTTTTTAAGAGTAACTATTATTTTCTTATATCCCGGAGTCATTGACGCATGCATCCCGAATCTCTTGGGCTTCGGCTTAGCCATTACTACATTAGTCTTTATGACATTCACTTTGTAAGTCTTTTCAACCACTTTCTTTACCTCCGGTGCCGTAGCGTCATTTTGCACCAAAAATACATATTTATGGTCTTTGGCCATACTGACCGCTTTTTCAGAAATTATTGGATTTTTTACTAAAAATTTATTCATATTGCCAAACACTTATTACATGATTACGCTACGAGTCAATTTCATAAAGAACGAGGCTTTTCGACGAGCTGTACTTTGAGTACTGCGAGAAGAAAAAACGAAGTTATTTATGAAATTGACCGTAGCCGTATTCACATGATCAATTACTTTTTGAAATTTCGGCTACTGCTGACCTATCCATTAAAATTTGCCTGAATTTTAATAAATCAAGAACATTCAAAGAATCGGCAGGAACTGACTTAACTTTGGGTATATTTCTTGAAGCTCTATAAATATTTTTATTTCCGGCCGGAGAAACTAAAAGCGCATTTCGCAAAGATAATATAGATGATAGAGATTTAACCAAATCTTTAGTTTTTAAAATTTCGCGCGGCAACGATTCGACAATTCTTAATTCCCCATCAGCTAATCGCTTGGATAAAACGCTCCCTAATGCCGCTCGGAGCATCTTCTTATTAATCTTCACTTCATATGATCTCTCTTTATTAGGACCATGAGAAACGCCACCACCCTTCCATATAGGAGACCTGATTGACCCGTGTCTTGCGCGGCCGGTTCCTTTTTGTTTCCACGGCTTTATGCCGCCGCCGCGGACTTCTCCACGACCCTTGGCATGCGCCCAAGGACGTCTCGCGTTAGCCCTCAAAGACAAAACAACTTGATGCACCAAGTCAGGATTCCATTTACGGCCAAAAACAGCGTCCGGAAGATCAACTTCGGATATTGCTTGTCCTTCTAGGTTGTATACTTGGGTTTTCATATTCTCTAATTTTACTAACTTTATTTGCCGGAGAAACGCGATAGATTTTTATCAAGAACGAGGCGCTCCGAGGAGGCGTACCCTTTGGCGGTACTCCGACGAGGAGCAACAAAGTGCTTGATAAAAATATACGCGTTTATGCTATTTAACTATCTCTAATTTCGATCTCTTGTTATATCCCGGCACGGCGCCTCGGAGCAACACAATCTTTTCGTCAAGCTTCACATCCACCACTGTCAAATTTCTAACCGTGCTACGAACCGCTCCCATGTGCCCGGCCATGCGTCTCCCCGGAATAACACGTTGCGGCGATGTATTGCCGATAGATCCTGACGCTCTCACGCGGTTCTTAGCGCCATGAGTTTGCGGGCCGCCATGAAAACCATGACGCTTCACAACACCTTGCCAGCCAAGGCCTCTCGTGATACCCGAGACTTTAACCAAATCTCCCGGTTTTAAGGTCGCCAAATCATCACCGCCTTCTATAGCGATAATTGATACAGGTTCTAAAATATCATTCTTCCAAACCTGCGACATTTTCAATTTTTTACCTAAAAGTTTCATATTGTTACTACAAAAAACACCCGGATGGCTCGGCTCACCCCAACTTTATTAAGGTTAGGGCCTGAAGCCTCCAGATGCTTTTTGAACGCTTTTATCAAAAAATATGCTAAACCATCTTAATCTCAATATCCACTCCGGCTGGCATATTCAAAGAAGAAAGCGATTCTATAATTTGAGCGTTCGGATTCAAAATATCAATCAATCTCTTGTGAACCCTCAACTCAAATTGCTCCCGTGAGTCTTTGTGCACGAAAGTTGACCTATTGACAGTGTAACGATGCATCTCCGTGGGCAAAGGCACCGGGCCTAAGACGGTAGCATCATGACGCTTAATGGTATCAACAATCTGCCGGCAAGAATTATCGATCAGTTTATGATCGTAAGCCTTAATTCTTAACCTTAATTTATTTTCAATATCCTTTTTCTTGTCCATAAGATACTTAGACTATCTTACCTTATTCGTAAAATTATTTCAAGATCTTAAGAACAACGCCCGCTCCGACTGTTTTACCGCCTTCGCGGATAGCAAATCTCTGCTTATCCTCAAGCGCCACCGGCGCGATGAGTTTAACAGTGATTTTAACGGTATCACCCGGCATAACCATCTCCATTCCTTCCGGCAAAATAACCTCACCGGTCACGTCAGTTGTGCGGACATAAAATTGCGGCTTATATCCCTTAAAGAATGGGGTGTGTCTTCCACCTTCTTCTTTAGACAATACGTAAACTTCGGCCTCAAACTCGGTGTGAGGGTTGACAGACCCCGGCTTGGCCAAAACCTGACCGCGCTCAACGTCTTCTTTCTTTAAACCTCGAAGAAGGATACCGGTGTTATCGCCGGCTCGGCCTTCATCTAAGAGCTTATTAAACATTTCAATACCCGTTACAACAGTCTTTTGTGTCGGGCGAATGCCTACAACTTCAATTTCTTCGTTGACTTTAACGATACCCCTCTCAATACGGCCTGTTACAACTGTGCCACGGCCTTCAATTGAAAAGATATCTTCAACCGGCATCAAAAACGGTTTAGAAGTGTCTCGGACCGGATCCGGAATAAACTCATCCAAAGCTTTTATCAAATCCAAGATCGGCTTGGCATCCGCATCATCGGCTGATTTAACGTTCAATGCCTTAAGACCGGATCCTCTTATAATAGGGGTAGTATCTCCCGGGAAATTATACTTCTTCAAAAGTTCGCGAACTTCAGACTCAACTAAGTCAATAAGTTCCGGGTCGTCCACCATATCAACTTTGTTTAAGAAAACAACCAACGCCGGTACACCCACCTGACGAGCAAGCAAAATGTGCTCGCGTGTTTGAGGCATCGGGCCGTCAGCCGCTGAAACCACAAGGACAGCGCCATCCATTTGAGCCGCGCCGGTAATCATGTTTTTAATATAGTCAGCGTGCCCAGGAGCGTCGATGTGCGCGTAATGACGCTTCTCGGATTCATATTCGCTGTGATGCAACGAAATAGTAATACCACGGGCTTTTTCTTCAGGAGCCTTGTCAATTTCATCAACTTTCTCTTCTTTCTTAGCCCAACCTTTAAGAAACAGCACGTGCGTGATAGCGGCTGTTAAAGTAGTCTTACCATGATCAACGTGGCCGATGGTGCCGACATTGACGTGAGGTTTTGTACGTTCAAATTTTTCTTTTTCTGCCATAATTTCTAAGAGCCAACGATTTTAATCCATACCGCGACTCTCAAATATTTTTTTAATTTCGACTTATAAAATGTTTTTAATTATTAATATTGTGGACAACAATATAAAAGCATTATATCCGAAACCAACTAATACTGTCAATAGCTCGTTGGGTATAACTTGTCATTATAATTAATAAAAAATAAACGCAACAAACAAGTCTTGAGTGAGGCTTAATCTTACCGCCTCACGATGGACTTGTTTGTTGCATTTATTTTTTATAATACTAAATTGTAAGCCCCCGACACGTGTCGGGGGGCTACTAGCCAAAGCGTTGGTGCGGTGATAATGGAGCTCGACTCATTCCCCCGCAGCCGCCGAGCGTATGAGCGTTTGCTTGTTCATCGCGGTATGGCTAACCGCGAACGGCAAGCAGGGCTTTCAGGGACGCGACAGCTCGTTTGTACGAGTATGCCGCTAGCAAATCAATTTTTTCAAATTCTTTGAAAAAATTGATTTGCGCCATTAGGTCGAAGACACGAAGTCTCTGGCCTAGTCCCCTCCAGTCCCCAAAACTCCATCCTAATAATCTCGCTTTGCGCTAGCCAACTTTTCGATCTAGGGCGGACCTCGATCTGCTCCCATTACGTCTACCTCCCTCTAATCTCACGCCCAAATCGCTAGGCAGAGCTCAAAGCCCCGCAACCAGCGTATATATATTATACCATACTTTGTGCCTACTTGTCAAGGGGTCGAAAGTAACCCCACAAACTTATAAACTGACATTGAGAAATTGCCCAGAAATGGGGCTTTTTGGAGACTAAGACTTGGGGCAAGCGCCCCGGAGCGGGCTCCAAAAAGCCCCATTTCTGGGCAATTTCTCAATAAAAAAGCAAAGCCCCTCAACCATCGTCAAGGGGCACAATGTAATATTTCTTTCGTCATCGGCAACAAAAATCTCGTCGCCTATAGCTCACTGCCGACCCCTCGGCCCGCCAAATCGCGGGTTACGAGAGTCTGCTAACTCCAATAAGGAGTTAACAGTTTTTGAGCTAGACGACACAGCTTGGCTTGAAATTGGCGTGGCTAGCCAATCCCCTCCAAGCGCACCCAACCGCGCCATAACCGATCCCAAGGGACGGGCTATAGTTAGCCGGGTTGCTTTCCAACACAACAATCTTGGAATCCGTCAGCTGAGCTGCTGGATACTTTTTGAAAGGTGTAAGACTGCTGTGTTGTTACTTCTCAATTATAGCTATTATAGCACACCCCACTACCATCTGTCAATACCCCCCAATCATTCAACTTTTGCCTCCAACATTGCCATATCAAAATCGATAAGATTAGCGAAAATATCTTTAAATATCCTCTTTCGCTCGGAAATAGACAAATACCTTTCCGGCCCGCCTGGAGGCCTCCCCGCTTTTAACCATCGTTGAAAATAAAATTTAAAATTTTGCAAAGGGATTGTAACTAGCACAATATCATCAACCTCCCTCTTCACAAAACGCTTGAATTTATCATCGGTAACGTCCTTTCTAGCCTTCTCTAATTGCTCTTTCTTGCGCCTCTGTAAATCTTCGCGAACGCTAATGGTAAATTGTATACCAATTTTAACTTTCTCTTTCACATAATCCTCTCTCAAAAGATCATTCCCTTGAAGAGCTACGCCTCTTACTTTCTCCGGTATAAAAATTTTAAAATCGTATTTCAATATGGTATCCTCTAAAGCATTAGACGACTCAACTTTAAAATTCAATTCGGGATGGTTGTATTGCAACCGCTCAAGAAATGACATTACTGCTTTTTCGGCTATCATGCCAAGTTCAGGATGTTTCTCCAAATATTTCACTGTCATACCTTGAGAACCCAACGGCACGTTGTAAATATTTGATAATTCTTGGTTAAAAATCGTCTCTATTCGGTCTCTGGCTTCAGTTAAATCAGCAATTTTTCTGACCCTACGCCAAAGACTCTCGGGCAAACTCTTATCCGGAGCGTATTTTAAGCCCCATATATAGTCCCCGGCTATATCCCCCAATGAAATATATTTTTTCTTTTCGTTGATTTTGACAAACAACCTATCATCATTTTCATCATAAAAAATAACCTTACGATTTTTTAACTCTACTTCCGGATAATCCTCCCTCTTATCAATAGCTCTTAAATTCTTCTTAAATTGGGCCATTATTAACCGCTTTTCAACATTAAATTTCAAAACTGCCAATCTTTTGATGGCATAAGCTTTAATATCCCTGGCGCACGATGCTTTAGAGAATGGATCGCCGTATAAATATATAGCAACCGATTCTTGCACCTCTCTTGGCAACAAATTACCCTCCAACAAAAAACGATTAGCCCAATAATTCACGGCCTCCTTTTTTTGAAAATTCATTTCTAGATCCCTCTTCTCCTGCTCACTTACAATATTCAATTTACCGATGCCAATCATCTCTTGATTGGCTTTATCAATTCTCTTCAAAAAAACGGCGAGTTCTGATTCCGCTTTTGAAACTACTTTCTCAACTACAACCACTCGCTTTGATAAAAGCTCTTCAAGTTTACCGGCTTTAGCGCTAGCTCTTATTAGTCTGGCAACATATTTTTGCAAAATCTGATGTTCTTCATATGACACCTTCTTAACTAGTTTTAACTTACCGGCTATGGCTCGTACATCCTCCGGCGCGTCCTCCTCTGTCGCTAACCTGTTAATCCAATATTTTTCCCAACCTTTTTGATTGGTTCGCAAGCCAAGTATACCCTCAAGAGATTTGCCATCTTCTAATTTCTCTTCACTATCAAGAGCCTTAGTCGCGCCTACTTTATTTTCCTCAATTTTACCCGATTCAAATTTTTCCATATACAAATTATAACATTTTGAAATTGAAAACAAAAAAGCCAATAACCCCAAAGATCAAAACTATAACAACGCATTGAAACCTCAATCCTTGCGTTTTAGCCTAAAAAAATATAATTTTAAAACACAATGAGCTACAAAAAAACCATAGGTATCTTAGGGGGGTCAGGTCCAGCTGCTAGCGCCGACATCTATTCAAAAATCATTAAATTATCACAAAAAATACATGGCGCCACGGAAGACACGGATTTCCCAAAATTTATAATGTATAATTTTCCTATTGCGGGCTTTAACGAGCTGGGTTTTAAGTCGCCAAACTTGGTAAAAAAACAGTTGGTAGACGGAGTTAAGGGTTTAGAAAAATTTGGCAGTGACGCTATAATCATCGCCTGCAATACGCTCCATTACTTTTACAATGAAGCAAGTAGGGCGGTGAAAATTCCGATTATCAATATCATCTCCGAAACAGTTAAGTTAGTACTAAAAAACAAGCTCAAAACAGTAGGCGTTTTAAATTCACGTGATGGCAAAAAATTTAAAATTTATGAAAACGAACTGAAAAAATATAAAATCAAGTGCCTGCAAGTTACTAATGAGGAACAAAAAATAATAAACAAAACTATTCTAAAAGTCATGTCCGGTGCATATACTGAAACAGATAAAAAAGACATCCGAAGGGTAATAAAAAGACTAAGCGCGGGAGGAGCCGAGGGTGTTATAGTGGGGTGCACAGAATTATCAATGGTCATTTCTCAATCTGATACGCCTATCAAATTATTTGATAGCGCCGATGTCATAGCTCAATTAGCTCTTTTCTACGCTTTTAAAAAATAACATCTAACTAATTCGTATGCGCGTACACAATCCCCAAACCAACAAAAAACTAGTTACTGACCTTCTCAATTCCTTAAAAGAGCTCCGCTCAAAACGCGGCTTTGACACCCATACATATATTGAGGCCAAATGCATTCTATTAAATAAATATATGCGGGATTTTAACCTAAAATCTTGCGTGGTGGGAGTAAGCGGCGGCATTGATTCGGCAATCACCCTAGGCCTAGTTCATAAAGCCGCAAAATTCAAAAACTCTCCCATTAAAAAAATCTTCCCCATTCTTTTACCTGTGTTCTCTCCCGATGGAGCCACAAACCAACAAGAGACGATTATCCGTGGAGAAGAGGTTGCTAAAACTTTCAATATAAAACCGGTAAAAATTGACTTAACTCAGAGCCACCGGTCCATTAAAAATGCCGTAGATGAAAACATCGGTGAGAAGGGCAAAGGTTGGGCATCCGGACAACTAGTTTCATACGTTCGAACTCCGGCGCTATATTATGTAACTAGCCTGCTAGCTCAAAAAAATATACCTGGAGTAATCTGCGGCACAACCAACAAGGATGAGGGCGCTTATTTGGGGTATTTCGGCAAGGCATCTGATGGAATGGTGGATCTGCAACTCATCTCTGATATCCATAAAAGTGAGGTCTATAAGGTAGCCAAATCACTGGGCGTGCCCAAAAGCGTTTTAGAAGTAACGCCATCAGGCGACATGTTTGATGGACGCGTAGACGAAGATGTCTTTGGAACTCCATATGATTTCGTGGAATTATACATGCTTTATCTGTCAATAAAAGACGAACGTGAAAAAGAAAAACTTTTTAAAAGTTGGGATTCGAAAGCCAAAAAGCAATTTACAACTTTAAAAAAACGTCTGGAGCGAATGCATAATTATAATAAACATAAATATTTAGGCAAATCACCCGCCGTGCATCTGGATGTTTATGAGAGCTCCATACCCGACGGTTGGAATAACGCAATAACCGAAAACTCCAATGCTAACTCTAACAATAACTTCGTTGGAGAATTTTCATTAAGCAAGGAGTTGATAGACGTTTTACATCAAAATAAAAACCTGATCAAAATTAAGCCAATTAAAAAAATCGGTGATGAATCATGTATAATTGATAACTTGTTGACCAAAAAAGAAATCAGATACCTCCTCGATGACCTTGCTAATCAAAAATGGATCCCGGTCGGCAAAGATGGCATGAAAAAAAACTTTAACCCCGAAACAGATGCGGTGGGGTCTTATCGCGCGTCATGTTATAGCGAAAAGCTGGCGAAAATCTTATGGGAGAGAGTAGTGGGAAAAATTTCAACACTAAGAGTGATGAAAGATGATACGCCGACTGATTGGAATGGTGAAAGAGTTTGGAGAGCTGTGGGCATAAACCCTCTTATGAGATTTATCAGATACGACAGCAGTGGAGTTCTAGTTCCTCATTACGATGGCCCGTATGCATATAATCCGGGAAAGCGCACCCTTATGAGTCTGGTGCTATATTTAACTGACAACAATAAATCCACTGGCGGCGCCACGAGGTTTATAAAGGATAAACAAAAAAATAAACCTCTGTCGGAAAGAAAATACGACGATTGGGAAAGATTGGCCATCAACAAAGAAGTCGTTTTAAAAATATATCCCCGAAAAGGAACGGCATTACTTTTTGATCATCGCATACTCCACGACTCGGAATCCCTGAACGGCAAAAAAGATAAAATACTTTTACGAACGGATATTATTTTTGAAAGATGCGGCATAAATTTTCAAAAAAAATAAATCAGTCAGCCGATGAAATAAACTTTTGGAAGTTGCTGGGCCTTACACCCCAATCATCCGAATCGTCAATTGACGGAGCCTATAAAATACGTCGGGACTCAAGAAAATACGACCCGAAAACCCTACGTTCGGCCTGGAAAGTTATTCGCGACCCATTTTACCGGCTAGCTTATTCTAATTATTTATCTTACACGCCCATCAAAGAGGCGGGGTTCTTCGATGATGGCGCGGAGCCGGAATCATACTCCCAAGAAAGGCGAAGTCAATATTGGTTGACCACCCCTATTCACAAAATCAAAAACAGTATAGCCAAACTTCATGAAAAATCTGGGGGACTTAAACGCTTCGCCGTCCTTCTCTCAACCGGCGGTTTTTCGCCCATTCACAAAGGGCATATCGCAATGATGGAATTGGCAAAAAAAGAAATCGAAAAACGTGGCATCGCAGTCCTGGGCGGTTATATATCGCCATCCCATGATGGTTATGTTTCAACAAAATACAATGGCTCCGCGGCATTGATAGCCTCTCGCCGCCTGGAACTTTGCGAATTCGCCGTATCAAAAAGCGATTGGTTAATGGTAGATGGTTGGGAAGCGCGCTACAATGAAAGGCCGCTAAATTTTACCGATATCATTTTAAAACTGGAAAACTATTTATCGGTCCACTTAACCCCTATTAAACCGGAAATTTTTTATGTATTTGGAAGTGATAACGCGGCCTTCGCGCGCGCTTTTATTGGCAAAGGCAACGCGGTTTGTGTAAAAAGACCGGGATATGGTAAAAATTTAAAAGTGATTAAAAAAGATCTCGCTTTAAATAAAAACAAAAACATTATTATATGTGAGAACTCTTCATACGCGCTCAATATCTCATCAAGCGCCGTACGCGAAAAGCATGGCTCAAACTGGCATGAAAAAACTCAAAACAACAACTTATCATCCAAAGGTCTTATTTATGCCATAAGGAACGACAATACTTGGGCGCTTCAACCCTGGTTTCAGTTATCAACAAAGAAACTATTAAATTATGCCGCCGCCATCTTTCTAAAAAAGCTGGTTGATAATTTAAAAAATATTTTCTCAAACACCGCCTCGTCAAACAAAAAAAATGAAGTTAAGCTTGAGATTATAGAACTTGAGAAACAAAAACCGGTGATTGCAAGTCTATCTAGAAAAAGCCCAATAATTAATATGGATATTTGCACGCATGGAAAATATAAATTAAACATTTCCCGCTTATTCGGTTTAAGCGATGGACAATGCCATTCAAACAATTTAGTTGAACGGCCGGGTAAGTTAAAAATCAAAAACCAGTTCAAAAAAATACCGGATGGAAATTACATGTTAGTTGACGACGACATCGCCTCTGGCCAAACGATAAAAATGGTCAAAAAGATTTTGCCACCAAACATCAAAATCGATAATGCTATATCACTATTAAAACACTCTCTACCATCATCGGGTTCGGATAAAGACATTTTAGATGTGGTGGATCTACGAGATTTTATCGTAGGTTCTAAAGATGGCGGATTGGTTGTCAGACTCCCAAACGAAACCATGGCTAGAGCACCGTATATGTTGCCTTATGTTTCTCTCGTGACGCGAGCTAAAGTACCCCCGACAGAAGAGGCGTCATTATCATTAAAATTATGGCAATTAAATATCAACTTCTTTAAAGCTAACAGCAAAATACTGCTAAAAAATACCGACAAGGCATTTCAAAACCTCATGAAATATATTGGATTCGATAACAATGACTCAATGCGAAAAATCTGCGAATGGCACTTTAATCAACTAATAAAAACAATAACTCCCGAAGAGCTCACAAAAAAGAGGTAATTATCTTCCCCCTTCGCCTTTTTTAGTTTCTTTTCTGCCTCCTTCCCCGACCGCTTTCTCTACTGTACCGCTCTCAACTCTGCCTCCTTCGCCCTTGGGAGCCTCGGCTCTTCCGCCTTCTCCACTCTTTTGTTCTACAACCTCTCGCCCACCTTCTCCGCTTTTACTCTCTACTCGCCCCCCCTCACCACTTGGGGTCTCGCCTTCCACGCCTCTACCACCCTCACCCTTTGAGGTCTCGGTTCTTCCTCCTTCGCCACTCTTGGTCTCCGCCACTTGCCTACTCCCCTCGCCTTGTGCCGCCTCAACTCTTCCTCCTTCTCCTGCGTTTTTATCCTTTGCTTCTCGACCACCCTCCCCCGCCTCGGTTCTTCCGCCTTCTCCGCCTTCAACTTTTGTTTTTTTAACCTCTCCAGCTTCAGGTTTTGGTGATTTATAATTTTCTTCCATATTCCTTTTAATCTAAATTTATATAAAGTAAACGACTATTTCCTATAATTTTAATCCCCTCAAAAAAATAATGCAAATGCCGCCTACGAACTATAAAGTCGTAAAATATTATTAGCTGTTATATTCAAAACATTTTCTTTAACCTCTCCAATGGCTAAGGATGAATAATGAAATCCGGGAGTGACACACAAAGTCTCAACCTCATAATTTTTCCCAATATCAACTGAGAAATCATTAACATTAAGAATAAAAGAAATCTGAGTCAGTCCGGGAAAACACCTTAAAACATCGGATGCCAACTTGTGAATCGATTCGTGAGTCTTCATTGTTACGTCCAAGACTTCATCATGCCCGGATAAAACATTACAAAACCCGCGACCATCAATAAAAATAGCCAATTTATTCCTCCACGATGAATTCCTATTTACTATTATCGAAGACGCGGGGATCTCGCCTTGCGTCATAGACCGCCTAAGTTCCTCCGATGATTCAATTACTTTATGCCAAAGTGGATAATAAAAATCTTCCCATCCCAAAGCAACCGGGTAAAAAAACGAGTCAGCTTCAGCTGTTAAAGCCTCCGAATTCTTGTAGGCAAAACAATGCGCAAAATTAATCCCAAAATGATTCAGCAAATAGTATATGAGATCCCTATTGGTTAGAATCAAACCAATGTTATGGGGCATAAGAGGCGTATATTCATCTATAAAAAATAAAAACTTGCCATCTTTACCTGCTGTTACAACATCTGTCTCGTGAAGCAAATCCAACTCCAACCCATGCTCCAAAAGTTTTTTCAGAAGAGACTTTTGATATTCGGTAGTAGAAGAAAAAATTTGTTCTATCTTATTCATAATCTCTTTAATCTAAAATTATATCTACTAGGGCCCCCGGTGAATCTCTAGAAAAACCCCGCTCTGGCACAGTGTGTAGCGATAAGCCGGGGACACAGTTCAGTTCACACACTGAATATTTTTGGGAGTCAAGGCTTTTGGAAATGTCCTCGCAGAGCAAATCCACGCCCACATATTTAAGACCCGGCAATTTATATAATATATCAAAGGCCAATTGCTTAACGGAATCATGTGCCAAGTCAGTCACATCAAAACAATTTCCGCCCATAGCCACATTGGATGACAGACGAAGTTGAACATTTTCATCTTTTTTCGGCACAAAATTTAATGATTTACTTTGTTTTTCCAAATAACTACTCAACACATCATCAATCTTTATAGTGCATAGGCAGTTAGCCCGAGGGTTCATTCGTCTAAAATTTTCCCGCTCTATCAATTCCTTTATGGAAAGCAAACCATCTCCCGTAACATTGGCCGGAATTCTATTCACAACAGCAAAAAAACCTTTCCGAGTCACAAATAACCTATACTCCTGTCCGCTAAAATACTTCTCTACAAGCACAACCTCGTCTTTCTGACAACTTTTCCTAAAAAAATTAATGGCTTTCTCTAGTTCATAAGATGAATCAATGTGCGGGAAAACCAAAAACCCGTGGCTAGAGGTAAGTGGCTTCAAAACAACCGGGTAACCGACTTTAGCGGCATACTCACATATCTTCTTAACATCAATTTCTCTGAAAACCCCTCCGACAGGAGTCGGGATACCCGCAAACTCCAGAAACTTTTTTGAATAAAACTTGTCACTTGCTATCCAAGCCGAAGTATAATCAGTTTTACTAAAAGTAGAATCAAACAACAATTCGTTCTGCCCCGAAAAATCGGCTAAAATCATTGGAGTATCCCCAATACATTTTAGATCTACTCCGCGCCTCAATAATGCCTTAATTAATAAACCATAATTGTAATCCAAGCTATCAATATTTAATTCCATTTTTGAGTTCAAAAATACTTTAATAAATTATAATTTCTTCAAGATAACCAGTTCTGATGGCTTAAAACATTTTTCATCTCTACGAATTTTGACGTTTATATAATTTAATTTGACAAAACCCCTTACCCTCAAAATTTTAGCTAATTCATTAAATACAGCTTTAGCAAATAAGTAAGGTTTATTTAAATTCAAAGATTTCTCCATATAACTTTTATACTGCGTGAGACACAAATACCCCTTATCAGAAACTAGTCCTTCAAACGAACGCGCCATAGCATCCACAACCTCCCTGAAATTTATGTTTCTATTGACAAGTATTTTATCCCACATTTTTAAAAACTCTCCTTCTTTTTCATAAATTTCCCGCATTGAAACGCCTTCCTTTTCCGCGAAGTAACATAAAATAAGGTCATCTATAACATGATTGCCAATAACTAGTGGAAACTTTTTTAAGCCGAGAGAGAAAAAATCTTGCCTATAAGAAATGAAATTAAAAGAAGGATTAAAAAGATCGACAAATTTTTTAAGCCATGCCAGAGCTTCCCTGTCTTTATCCAAAACAACTACATCGCCTTTATAATTACAATAAAATAAACCCAACTCCACCTTAGGCGCGTGTCCGGGGCAAAGATCTAAAACCAAATCATGACTATTGATAGATAAATGCTCCAAAACACTACTCCACGCTCGCCCAATGTTTGAATAACTATCCAAGAGGGCGTAAAATTGCTTGGTCTTTTCCGGAACATCAAAGACATTTTCAATTATTCCGCTGGTTTCATATTCACCGCTCCCAATTCTTTTGAGCACCGCTTCCAAATCCCTAATCAATCGTTTTTTAGCCGCGAGCGTTAACCTTTTACTGACAACCGCGTTTCTTAACTTGTTTATATAAACTTTCATAGACAATTTAAAAACACATAGTTCAGTATACTATATTAAACCAATTATGCCATTCTATTTTAAGCTAAGCCATAATCCAAAACAAAAAAGAGCCACAACGGCTCAAATGTTAGCATGTTTCTACCTTCTATATTTAAATCCGTGTTTAGCCGAACTAATCATCTTTGACCTATTAAATACATCTATCTTTGACATACTCATACTTCCGCGTTTAACTTGCTTACTTTTTATTCTCCTCATCCCTCTCCTTTGTCTCCTCTGCGTCTTTCGCATCATAAGTCTCATTATCCTATCGCGATTTTCCGTTGCCTCTCTGCGCTTCTGTTCTTCTTGAGCCAACTTCTTATTCTGTTCCTCAACAAAATACCTCAAAATTTCTTCTTTTCTAGCCGCCAATAAAAAAGCAAAGCCCCTTTTAGATAACAACCTCTCAATCTCTACTTGCATCACCTGATCTAACTCGCTAAAGGCCGGGTTCAAAACCAAAAGCTTCTCATTCATCGCTTCATCCTTTTCAATAATTCAGCTTTCAAAGATAAATAAATTTTAACAATAAATATCTAAAAAATCAAATAAATAAACCCAAAAATACAATTTTAATAAAACAAAACAGCCTTTCATAAAAGACTGTTTTGTTTGTTACTTCTTCCTCCCCTCAATCACGGCCTGCGCCACGTTATTGGGCATTTCCTCGTAATGATCAAATTCCATCGAAAACGATCCTCGCCCTTGAGACATTGAACGCAAATTAGTTGAATAACCAAACATTTCAGATAAAGGCACAAGACAGTCAATAACTTTAATATTTAGTCTGTCGGTCATGGCCTCAATCTTGCCACGCTTTGAGCTGATATCTCCTGTCACATCTCCCAAAAAATCAGCGGGAACTAAAACCTGCACTTTCATAATCGGCTCGAGTAATATTGGCTTAGCTCTTTTAACGCCGTCTTGAAAAGCCATGGAAGCGGCAATTTTGAAAGCGGCCTCCGACGAATCAACTTCATGGTATGATCCGTCATAAAGCTCAACCTGAATATCAACCATTTTGAAGCCCGCGATAACACCCCGATCAACGGCTTCTTCCAAGCCCTTTTCAACCGGAGCGATAAATTCTTGGGGAATTGAGCCGCCTTTAATAGAATTAATAAATTCAAATCCCTTGCCACGCTCTAAGGGTCGCACATAGATACGTACATGGCCATATTGTCCTCGACCGCCCGATTGTTTGATATATTTACCCTCAGCCTCCGCTTCAATTTTAATTGTTTCTTTATAAGATACCTGCGGCCGACCGACATTCGCGCCCACGCCAAACTCGCGCTTCATGCGGTCAACAATAATCTCAAGATGAAGCTCACCCATGCCGGCGATAATTGTTTCGCCGGTTTCAGGATCGCCGCCAACTTTAAACGTCGGGTCTTCTTCGGCTAAGCGGCGCAAGGCCAAGCCCATCTTCTCTTGGTCGGCCTTGGTTTTAGGTTCAATGCGAATGGCAATAACCGGCTCGGGAAAAATAATTTTCTCCAAAAACACAGGATGCTCGGGGTCGCAAAGCGTGTCACCGGTGGTGGTATTTTTAAGCCCCACTAAAGCGCCCAATTCACCGGCAAAAATCTCATCCACGTCTTCTCTTTGATTGGCATGCATACGCAAAATTCTACCCACGCGTTCTTGATTATTTTTATTGGTATTTAAAATATAACTTCCTTTTTTAAGACTTCCTGAATAAACTCTAAAGAATGTAAGCGATCCCACGAACGGGTCAGCGGCAATTTTAAAAGCCAAAGCCGCGAAAGGCTCGTCGTCAGACGCTTTACGTTCAAGCGGCGCTCCGGTTTCAACGTCAGTCGCTCTGGTTGGAGGAATGTCTAGTGGCGATGGCAAATAGTCAATAACCGCGTCAAGTACAAATTGAACGCCCTTATTTTTTAAAGCTGAACCGGTGACAACCGGAATAATGGTTCGCTTGATAGCCGCTATGCGAAGTACTCTTTTGAGCTCCAAAAGAGGGGGCTCTTTGCCTTCCAAATAATCCGCCATCATCGCATCATCATGCTCGACAATTTTTTCGATTAGTTCACTTCTATATTTTTTAACATCATCCATCATATCAGCCGGAATTTCTCTTTCAATAATTCTCTCGCCTTTATCGCCTTCAAATTTATAAGCTTTCATGGCCAGCAAATCCACCAAGCCCTCAAAAGCTGATTCTAAACCGATAGGAAGCTGAATAGGCGTGGCATTGGGGTTCAGCCTCTCTTTAATAGACGCCAAACTGCCAAAAAAACTGGCGCCCATGCGATCTAATTTATTAATAAAACAAATTCTAGGCACGCCGTAATCATCGGCATATCTCCAATTAGTTTCCGATTGCGGCTCAACGCCCGAGACGCCGTCAAAAACCACCACCGCGCCGTCTAAAACGCGCAACGATCTTTTTACTTCAACAGTAAAATCAATATGCCCCGGGGTATCAATCAAATTAATGCGGTGCTCGTGAGCTTTGTCGCCTTTATAATATGTGGGAATCCAAAAACAAGTTGTGGCCGCCGCGGTGATCGTTATGCCCCGCTCCCTTTCTTGTTCCATCCAATCCATAACAGTATCGCCTTCGTGAACTTCACCGATTTTATGTGAAACGCCGGTATAAAAAAGCACGCGCTCCGAAACGGTTGTTTTACCGGCGTCAATGTGAGCAATGATGCCGATGTCTCTGACTTTTTCTAGAGGGTATTGTCTGGGCATAGTTTAATTATAAAAAGAATGCGAGATAATTTTATCAAGAACAAGGCACTCCGAGAAGCTGTGCCCTATGCGGCACTGCGCCGAGGAGTAACGCAGTTATTGATAAAATTAATCGCATTCACTCATTTTTACCAAGAGAAATGAGCAAAGGCGCGGTTAGCTTCAGCCATTCTGTGCGTATCCTGCTTCTTCTTGATAGCCGATCCTTCGTTTTTAAAGGCCAAAATCAATTCTTCAGCCAATTTATTAGCCATCGGCTTGCCTTTTTTATTTTGGGCGGCTTCTATCATCCAGCGAGCGGCCAACATAAACTTTCTTGAAGGCCTAACTTCTCTTGGTACTTGATAGTTGGCGCCTCCGACTCTCTTTGATGCCACCTCAACCATCGGAGTCACGTTTTCCATAGCCTTTTCAAAAACCGCTACCGGATCTTGCTTGGTTTCTTTTTGAATAATATCAAAAGCGTCATAAAAAACTTTTTCAGCTACGCTCTTCTTGCCATCTTCCATTAGATAGTTAATAAAGCGTCCTAATGTAACGCTGTTATTTTTGATATCCGGCTTATGTATTCTTTTGTAATTCTTTTTTCTACGCATCTTCGCTTAGAATTTAGAATATTGAATTTTGAATATCAAATCGTGGAAGCTCAAATTTATTTCCTAATTCATCATTCATTATTCATTATTCGTTAATTAATTATTTTTTCTTCTTATTCTTCGCCCCATATTTGCTCCTTTGCTGATTTCTGGCTTCAACGCCGACGGTGTCTAAAACGCCTCTTACTATATGATAGCGGACACCCGGCAAATCTTTTACTCTGCCGCCGCGTATCACAACCACCGAATGCTCTTGCAAATTGTGGCCCTCGCCCGGAATATAAGCCGTAACCTCCATTCCGTTTGTTAAACGGACTCTCGCGACTTTTCTAAGCGCCGAGTTTGGCTTTTTAGGAGTAGTTGTAAAAACTTTAACACACACCCCCCGTTTGAATGGCGATGATGTTTGAATCGGCTTGTTTAAAATATAGTTAAAATATTTTTGAAGCGCCGGTGACTTGCTCTTATTTTTTCCTTTCTTTCTTGAGCCCTTAAGTAGTTGTTTAATTGTAGGCATAATAAATAAAACAGTATGATAAATATATTAACAAATAAGAGTCTTAGTCGTCAATAGCTCATATAGTAACCCCTCACATCCAGAAGTAGATATTGGAAAATTGCGCAGAGATAGGTCTTTCTGGAGACTAGGACTTGGGCAAGCGCCCCGGAGCGGGCTCCAGAAGGCCCTATCTCTGCGCAATTTGCTGTTATGAGCCGTTAGGAGTTACCTCTGTTGAAAGTCGGGTTATGGACAATAAAATACAAAAACCCCGCTTTCGCGGGGCAAACTAATCTTCGTGAGAACTACCTTCCACTTCCCGTTCTTGAAGAGCAGGATCTGCTTCGGGAATAGGCGCGGCCTTGGGCGTTGCGCCATGAATGTGACGCACGTAGTCAATCTCAAAACCTTGCGCCTTCAGATTTTCCAATAGTTTATCAAGCTCGGTGTGCGACTTCTCATGGCTCATGCCATCAAAGTGCACCACGAATTTACCCGTTTCATTATCAAAAATAATCTGCACCTCTTCCATTACTTCTCTCCTTTCTTGCCAATAATCATAATCTTGCCATCCTTCTCCGGCCCTAGCTCCACCTTATAGCCGGAGGCAATCACCGCGGCAACTAAAGCTTTCTTTTTCTTTTTTATTTCCTCGCGCTTGCGCTCCGCTTCTTCTTGACGCTTACGAGCCCTATCTTTTTCTTCTTGTTCACGCCGTAATTTAAGACTTACCTCGCTTGCAAAACACGGCATTCCGAACCCTCCAATTCCCCCCTTTTTATGCTTCATTATATTAACAAATAACCTCACATTTAGTCAAATCCGATTAAAGCTACAAAACCGCGGCTCCGGCGAAAAGTCTATAAATTCCAAAAATAATCGGCTGTATCAGCCTAAATCCATAAAATATAAAAAACAAAAGCAAAATCAAGCCGTACCGCTCCAAAAATATTCGCGCTCCTTCTGCTCGCCGAGGCAAAAAGGCAAAAAGAATTTTTGAGCCGTCTAGCGGCGGAATGGGGACTAAATTAAAAACGGCCAACAAAATATTAACTAATATTATAAGATGAAAAAGAATAACCGTTGTTTCATTGCCCACTACACCCAAAAGAGGCATACCAAAACGGACTATCAATCCAAATAAAAATGCGATTGATAAATTGCTAATTGGCCCCGCCGCGGCTATAAGCCCCGCTCCAACTTTGGGATTTTTTAAATTATTAGGGTTATAAGGCACGGGCTTAGCCCAACCGAAAACCAATGCTCCGCCCGAGGCAAAGAAAAGCATAAAAGGCAAAATGAATGATCCAAAAAGCTCCAAATGCGGCCATGGGTTAAGCGTCAACCGTCCGGCATCTTTGGCTGTGGTATCGCCCAATCTTAAAGCTACGAGCCCATGAGAAACCTCGTGAATTATGATTGAAAAAAGAAAAACGAAGAGTTGGAAAAGGAGAAGGGGTACATTCATGAACGATGACAATAACTATGACGATGACAAATGATTAAAGAATTTTCTAAACCTCTTTGCTAAACTGTTTGAAAAATCTATGATTTCGTTATGTTGAACTTGAGTAATATGGCTATCATCCAAAGCACAATCCATACACGCAACAACTTCATCAAGAGACGTGTGAGCTCGATTGATAAATACCCTGGTATCTTTATCAGTAAATCTATTAGCACCTTCGGCTATATTTAAAATAATAGAATTTAAAGCCCGGCGAGCCTGGATGGTTAAGGCATATTTTTCCTCCGGAGGAAAATTTTTAAGCAAAACAATAATGCGTTTTCTAAAAATCCTACTATCAATATAAATATCCCATTCCCGAAATCTAAATCCGGATTTTTCTGCCGTCATCGTCATGGTCATTGTTATAGTAATTATCTATATGATAACATCATCGGCCACGACTGTATATAAGATAGTCCCAACTTCGACCCCACCCCTTTCCAAGTCGGCATCCCTAAAACGCACCTTTCTTTATTTAATAAAGCAACTCCGCCGGAACTTCCTTGATCAATAATAGCCGAGGCCTCATAAACCGGACCATCTAATATATTAGTCACATACCCATCCGAAACAGCATTAGACGGCCCGGTAAATTTCGGGAAACTTAAAATAGTTATTCTATCCCCCACCCCCACGTCTCTAAATTCACAAAATCCGATATTTAGATCGGAATAAGATACGGGAGTGACTGTTGACTCTTCGTGAATGGGATCGCCTAAAGTCAAAAAAGCAAAATCCAACCCTTCCCCCACCACGCGCCTAACCACGCTCGCTTCGTAAGTAGTATTCTCCCCAAAAACAACCCGGCAATTATATTGACCGGTGTCTTGATTCGCTATCGCCACATGCGCGTTGGTCATTATGACTATTTTATTGTCTACCGCCGAAAATCTACCCAAAAGTGAACCCGAACCGGCCTTAAAATTTTGGGACGATCCGGATATACCTACCAAGCATTTGACTCTAATGGTCGCTTGCAAAAGCGAATTGATAAAATCTTTAGGTAACGGCTCCCCGCCTACTTTTTTCAAATCTTCTATCTGTAATTTAGCGCCCGACAACTCCGTCTCTAACCCGCCCAATTGAGTTGTTTTTTCTTGAAGCGACTTTTGCTGTTCAACTGATAATTGTTTTTGTATGTTAATCAACTTCGTCTGCTCCCGCGATAATCTCTCCTGAACAGCCAACACATCTTTCAATCTGAAGTTTTCTTTTTCAAATATATAATTTATTTCTAAAAGCTCTTGCGTCACGGCTTGAAGCCGCGTTTGCGTCAAACTCAACGATTCATAAGTTTTATAAACCAAAAAACCGCCGGGCGCTGTAATCACTCCCGAAACAACAGTCAATAAAAGTAAAATTCTTAAAATAATGCTCACGGCTATAAATCATGAATCATGGAACATGAATCATAAATCAGGCTCCATTTTCCATGCTCCATGTTCCATGCTTCTAATTCCTAATCTTCGGTTCCATTTTCTTTCCATACAACTCCGGATCAATTTTTCTTTCAAAACAAACTCGTCCCTCGCTATGATCCCAATTATAATCATATGGCCCGTAAGGTCTGGGAACATTAATGGGCTCTTTTTGAGCCACCAATGCGTTAGACGAAAGCTCAAAAGTAGCGCAAAGCTCAAACATTAAACCGCTCTTAAAGCCATACTCATAAGCTGTTCTATTTTTCGGATCAACCGGCGGCCTAAAACCGGTAATATCATTTTTAAGTTCATCCAAATTAGCAGGCAGCTTTTCTTTATTAATCCAATAATTTATGATTTCGCCTTGAATCATTTGCAAGTCAGAAACGCGCCGCTCGTCAAAACGAATCAATCTGGCTTTAAACGGCGAACCGGCCGTAAAAAATCCCAAAACTATAGCGGCCAAAATCACTAAAGAAACGACCCAAGCCAAAACTTTCAACTGCGAACCCCTCCAAGAATTTCGCAATTCTCTTAAATAATAAATAAATACGACACCTGATACCAAAAGAACTATCAAAACTTTCAAAATAAACCTCGCGGTCAAATCTCCACCCAAAAAATTATAAACTAATGCCACCAAATCGCCGATAATTACAACCGCCGCCACAAAAAGCGTTAAATAAACCAGCCATTTGCGAATTTTTAAATCACGCTTTTCCGGATATTTTTTATATTCCTTATTCAACAAGCGAGTAACAAACAAATAAACAGGAAAAACGATGATAAGCGACGCCATGGCCCACCTTATGCTCCCCGCCGCGCCGCTGTAATAATATGATTCTAACGCGTCTGGAAACGCCAAATTAACGTACTGAAACAGTAGATTTATAAAATTGATAGCGTTAATGTATAACGCGATAATAACCAAAAGATGCATAAAGACATCCTTGGGCGTGCTTTTTAGTTTAGTATCCATAGTAAAGAATATAACACGGATTTGGCTATTCTGTCATTCCAAGCCTATTTGCCAGCAGACAAACTGTATATTGCGATCCGGTTCCGCCTCTTGTCATTCCGGACCACGAACCGGGATCCAATTCTGATTGATAAAGATAAGCGATCTTAACTATCAGTTATGGATTCCAGCTTTCGCTGGAATGACAGATATTAATGATCAAGCTTTGAAGATGCTATCTCCTAAACTAGGCTTGACATAGTCTATACAATACTGCTATACTATATTCAGTTTCGGCAGGCACTTTGACAAGGAGGCGCGGCGATGGAAAATACTATCCGACTGGAAGATGTGCTCACTCCCCCGGGCGAAGGGCCGGAGGAAACGCCGCAGTTTGTGATTCAAAGAGAGCGAACGTATACGGATGAAGTCATCTGTGAACAATACAACCAACTTACCAATGGATTAATGGATTTATTAGCGAAAGCAGAACAAAACCTCCAAAGAATGGCGCTCGAAAGCACAAATTTCAAATCAAAGTTGAATGAATTTTTACCGAAAAAAGGAAGTTTCTTGTTTTTCGATATCAGTACGTGGATGCCACGCATTGACCATAAAATCTTATGTAACGCCTTGAATTATCATATCAGACTATATCCGAATTATAAGCTCTCCGTAGAAACCTATAATCGCAGAGAAGTTGGAATTTCTGAACTACTTGAGCCTCAAAATAATCAATCAAGGAATCAGATCGAGTGTGCGTTGAGAATTCTTAGCGATACCAAAAGAACAGCAGAATACTTTATCATTAACCATCGGCTAATCATCAGATAAAAAAACAAACCAGTCCTCGCGGACCGGTTTTTTATTTTGCATTGTCATCCTATGCTTAATATTGAGTAACTACTTTTCCAAATCTCTCTCATCGTAAAAATTCATCTTCAAAGGCGGCTGGTAAACATGGAGAGTGCTCGCTTCTTCCGGCCCGTTATTGCCCATTATATGTATCACACCCGGCCCTTCATCTATGGTCTCGCGAGTCTTGTAATACCTCTGCCCCAATTTCTTTTTAGAATTCTTGCCGTATCGCTTTTCGTATACTTCACCGGAGAGCACCAATACTTGTCCTTGTGACTCTCCATGATCGTGAGGCAGAGTTTTAGAGCCCGGTGGCCAGATAATCAAAACGATCTCGGTAAACTGGTCTCCATAAAGAACCTCTCGCTTGTAAGCGACCTCGCTCATCTCACCTCCACAACAAATTGCATTTATATGATAAAGCATATAGCACAAAACTTCAAGCAAAACAGTAACCACTCACACCCAGAAGCAGGCATTGAAAAATTGGACAGAGATAAATCTTTTTAGAGACTAGGACTTGAGCGAGCGCCCCGGAGCGGTCTCTAAAAAGCTTTATCTCGGTGCAATTTAATGACGGCTTATTTTTTCATCAATTCCCGCAACCCGCACCACTCGCAATCTTTCTCTTCGCATTTTTTATCCCAAAATTCCAAATTCAAAATCTCCGCGCAAACTTTTTTTATCAATTCTTCAAGCTCTAAAACTTCCTCTTTCAAAATCACAAACTTTTCATGGCGATATTTGCCCTTATCATCCGGTTCTATAAAATCAATTTCACCACCCACCATTTTATATCTCCCCTCTTCAAACTTATTTAAAAGCAAATTATAAAACACCAGCTGCCTCTTAATAGCGCCGTCCGAGTTTTGAGTGGCGCCCTCGATCTCCCCTCTTGTCTTGGGCTTGCCGGTCTTATAATCCACGACGATCACATCTCTCTCGCCCACCAGCTCCATCTTGTCAATTTTGCCTGTCAGACGAATCTCAGGAGTCAAAAGAACGCCTGGAATGTTAAACTCCGTCAATGCCTTACTGGCCCATTCATTTTTATGAAAATCATAATAACCCGACAAAGCGACTTCTCCTCTTTTTAATAATTCTTTTTTATCCGGGTCCTTTAATTGATTTTCATCCTCAAGATAAAATTTGAACTTACCAATTAAAAAATCTTTTTCTTTATTGGTATCATTCCCCTGCGGCAAATTCATGTGGTTTGCGATTCCTCCGCTAAATAAATCTTTAAGCGCCGCGTGAATCGCCGTGCCATAAATCTGGTGCCTCTCCATGGCCCGGGGGATACGAAGCAAATTGGTATAAAAATATTTCCAAGGACAACTCAAATAATTATTCAAGGCGGTAACCGAAAATCCGTTTTTATCAAAAACTTGCCTGATAAACTGTCGGTTTTTTATGTCTATCCCAAAAACCTTACTTTCCCCAAACATTATCGCCTTATCCGCTTCAAATCCTTTCTCGTAAAGCTCGGCGTCTCCTTGGCTCACAAGCTCTGTCTTTAGCTCGCCTAAAAACTGGCACGGCAAAAGTTCGTCACCACTCGCTGAAACTTTAGAATAAGTTATAACCACCTCTCCTTTGGCGCGAGTTATCGCCACGTAAAACAATCTCCGCTCGTCCTCTATATCGCCTTCCCCCTCCAAGTCGCGATTCATAAGAGAAAAAACTTTAGGCGGAAGCTTTAATAAATTCAAACGCCTTTTATTGCCCCAATGTCCATCGTAAGCGTTAACAATATACACATCTTGAAACTCCATACCTTTTGACTTGTGAGCGGTCATAAGCCGCACACCCTCCACGCTCCCCAAGTTCGCCTTCTTCTTAATCAAAACTTTATGCTCTCGAATCATGGCTAGGTGTCGGAAAAAATCATCCAGACCAAAGTCGCTATGCCTCTCCCCTAACCTTCTTATCTCGCTAAAAAAATCAGTAATTTTATCCAAACCCTCAACCGGGTGCGTACCCCCTAAAATAGCCGATAAAAAACCCGACTCTCTAAGCAAAGTTTCAAAAACTTCCGGCAAGGTCTTATTCTTGGCGTCAGTCGCCCACCTGGACAAATTTTTATACAAATTAAAAAACTTTATAGAGTCACCCACGTTCGCCTCCGATAACATTCGCTCGGATTTTATTATTTCATAACCCGATATTCTATTTTTATTTCTATAATCTATAATTTTATAAATATCCAATGGGTCAAGCTCCAGAAAATCGGCGTGCATCAGCTTGAACAATTCTTCTTCTTTGCCAAAATTACCCACTGTGAACATTAACATCAAGAACTTTTTAATATCAATGTCCCCAAAGAGATCTTCGTCCGACGCAACTGAAAACTTAATCCCAAACTTTTTAAAAAAATTAATGATGGGAAAAGCGTCTTTGTTATCGCGATAGAGCACGGCGATTTCTTGAAGGCTCGCGCCCTCATCAATCTTCCTCTTAATATCTTTGGCCAAAAAATAATTCTCAACGTCGCTCTTGGAGAAAGAAATTATTTTAATATTTTTATTCTCATAAGACGCGTTAGCCCTTAATTCTTTCTCGCCTGGAATCAAACTGTGCGCTATATCCAAGATGCTCTGTGTGGAACGATAATTTTCTTCCAAAAATATCAGTTCGGCTGTTGGATAGAGTTTTTTAAAATACAAAAAATTTTCCAAAGACGCGCCCTGAAAACGGTAAATCGCCTGCTTCTCGTCGCCCACCACAAAAATGTTGGGGTTCGGATGAAAACTCAAAAGCAATTCCAAAATTTTATTTTGTGCGTTGTTGGTATCTTGATGTTCATCAACCAAAACATACTGATGAGTCTCTTGCAAAATCAAAAGCAAATTTTTATTTTGCTCTAAAACACGCAAAACCTCCATTATCATATCGCTGTAATCATAAAGTTTTTGCTCTCTAAGCGCCGCCTCATACGCCTCATAAATCTTAACTAATTCTTTATTTTTAGAAATCTGCTTTTGCAACTTCTGATATTCCCCTTTCATTTTCCCCTTATGAGCGCCCTTGGAATGATATAAATCTTCAATCGATTCGAAATTTCTCTCGCTCTCAATCACAATTTCTTGAAATCTTAAAGGCAAGACTCCTTCACGCTTTAAATCATTTATGCGAGATAAAATTGTTTTTAAATAATAAAACGGATCGCCAAAAGGTTTAAGCTCTTGGAGCGCAGAGTCGGCAATAATTGCTTCTACAATTTTAATCTGACCAATTTCATCAATGCTTTCAGAACCGATAATTCGAGGAAAACTTTCCGGATAATTTTTGATAATATCATTGCAAAACCCGTGAAAAGTATTAATAATCACGGAATAAGCGGCACTCCCGATTATTTCAGAAAGCCTCGAGCGCATGGAAAAAACACCCGATTCTGTAAATGTAAGCGCCAAAATATTTGCCGGGTTGGTATCGGTTTTTTGAAGTATTTGAGCAACGCGAAGAGTCAAAATCTGGGTTTTGCCGGTCCCGGGCCCGGCAACAACCATTACCGGCCCCTCAACCAAATCAACGGCCCTTCTTTGCGCTTCATTTAATTTCCCATACAACTCTTCAAATGTTTTAGATGTCATAAAAATTAACTGCCCGACCGCGTTTGCAAAATCAAAAGATTGATTAAAAGTTTCAGCAATTCAATCAATCTTTTCTGCAAATCTACGATATTGCTTGAAGATGAAGATACGGCGGGGGTCTTAGCTATTGGATTATATTTCACTTGCGCCGTAACCGTCAAACGTTTGACCGTCTCTTTTTTCTTTTCGCTCTTCAGGGCAACTTCCCACCTGACCGATGCATCAGTCAAAAGGGGGTCAAATTCTAAATTAACGGCTCGCGAGCCGAGAAAATATTTATGATCTATTTCCTCTTCGCTTCTGAATGAAAAATCCACATCTCGGGCTGACTCCTCATGCAAAATCTTGCCGTTTTGGTTATAAAATATCGCCCGAGGCACGCTCGCGCCATTCAAAATAAAAGCCAAGCTATACGCCTCGGAATCAAATTCTTTTTGAACTCCGTTAAAGCTTGCCCTTCTAAAAGGCGAAGAACTCTTAACCTCCAGACGGCCGAGCAATTCTCCCGAAGCGTCAAACGAATCATCGCCGACTGTAATTCTGTAAATATAACTTTTGCCGTCAAAGCTCAAAAGCGATATTTTAAAATCTTTTGCATCCGGATAAGTTTTAAAAGATTTATTATATAAAATATCTAAACTGGATTTTTTCTCGCTTAAAAGCAAAAATCGGGACGAAACCACTTGCTCTATATTATCATTAAAAGTTACATACGCCCTGTCGTTTAAAAATTCTCGCGACAACATCAATAAGTCAAAATCGCCCAAATAAATCTGTTTTATCTCTTTGGCGGCCGCGCTCTTATCATATGCCACTTCGTCTTTAAATTTATAAAGATAAACCGCGGCCGCCGTTAAAAAATAAGTTTCTTCGTTGGTGTCATTAAATAATTCCTTCACTGCGGCATCTTGTTCATAAATACCTTTGCCGGAGGAGTCTGTCTTTACCAATAAAGGAAAATCGCCGATGACTGTTATAGTCCCATACCTGTCTTTTTTATTAACCGAAGCTGTAAGCGTGACTGCTGCAACAGGCGGCAAATACTCGCCCACAAGCTTTAAATGTATTGTGTTGCCTAATTTATACGCCCCCGTCCCAAACGGCTCGACTTTCGGCTCAATTGTTTGGCCTCGACCGCTTATAATAATTTTTGAAAACGTCCCGGTTGTCTCAGGCAAAACCACTATTTCCACATTCTCAAAACTTACCCACCGCGTAAGATTGGGGTCATAAACCAAAAAATCAATATTGCTCTCTCTTAAAGAAGTTCTGGGTATCGTTACGGTTTTTTCGCCCACCACCGCTCCCAAATAATTCTTCATTAAAAGCTCATATTTATAAGAAGAGAATACTTTGGTCTTATCGTTGGGGTCCGGTGTGTCAAAAATACCCAAATATAAAATCTCCAAATGTTTTTCAATAGTTTCATCTCTAAAAACCGGAGTGGGGGCGTTAAGCGGCAAAGTCAATTCAAATTTGAACGCCTCAGCCGAAGCTAAAAATGGAAAAAATAAAACAATCAAAAAAAAGCAAAAATAAAATTTATTCACCAAGCTCATAAATGATATATAACATCCTTTCTCTCAACCGCCACCTTCCAGCCCTTTTCTTTCGCGTGATTGTAAAGTATTTGATTCGGATTAAAACAAATCGGATTCTCTACCATAGAGAGAAACGCTATATCAGCTTCAGAGTCACCCACACCCACGGAACCTTTTAGAGACAACCCTTCTTTCTCTATCGCCACGGTGAGCACTTTAGCCTTATCCCCTACCAATTCGGGATGCAAAAGAACTCCGGTTAACTCCCCATCTTCAGCCACCTCATACACGCGTCCGTAAACTTTGTTAAAGCCCAGTGTCCGCTCGGCGAATTCTTCAACAATTTCGCGGGGAGAGTTAGAAATGGCTATCATATAAAACCCTTGGCTTTTTAAATCTTTAACTAAATCCCGTGTATATCTATAAACTCTATTTTTATGAAATTCCGTCACTTTTTTTGCCACTTCCAAAAAAGCTTTATATTTAACGCCCTTAATATTTTCCAAAAATGCCTTAACCACCGCTTCTATATAATCGTCATAAGAACCCTTTCTATCCAACCAATCCCTGAAAGCGTCGTCATAAAGTCGCCTGGTAGCGTTCGCAAATAATCCTTCTTGGATCATGGCGTCCACTAGTTCAATTAAAAGACTGGAACGAAAAATTGTCCCATCAATATCAAAAATTGCCACTTTTTTATTGCTCATTTTTTGATCTTTGACCATAACCTAATTATACCATCAAACTATAAAAACTTTTCCACTCTGACGCCAATAAGTCTGATGGATTTTCTTTTAGGATTTTCCCTTTTATCTATAAAAGGAAGAAACATCCTCACTATCTCAAAATTCAAAATTTTCAATAAATCTAAACCTTTATCTTCAAAAAGCGAGGATTGTGCCGATAAGACCTGCGGTAAAGTATAAGATCTGGTTTTGGTCTCAAAATCATCAAAACGAACGGTGATGACAATAGTCCTAAAACCGCTAAAACCACTTTTTCTAAATCGTTTAATAACGCTATCGCACAAAAAACTCAACCTATCCATTATAAAGTTGGCGTTGCGCGCGTCTTCCATAAAAGTTTCCTGCTCGCCAATGGATTTCACTTCATACTCCAGAACAATTGGAGAATTATCAATGCCCCGGGCTTTATAATAAATCTCTTCTCCCCACTTCCCCAACAACTGCCGCAAATCAAAAAGGGAAAGGTTTTTTAAATCAGAAACTTTGTTAACTCCTTGTCTCAAAAACTGTTGTTCGACTTTAGGCCCGATCCCGGGAATTTTTCTGATAGGCAAAGGGTTAAAAATTTTATCAACGTCTTCTTCTTTTATCACCGTCAAACCATTGGGCTTTTCTAAATCAGAAGCAATTTTAGCGACCAACTTATTGGGGCCAATGCCGATAGAGCAGGTTAATTTCTCCTTATTCTTAATTTCTGTTTTAATCTTTATCGCAATTTCTTTTGCCCTCTTCCACGACACTTTTTGATTTTGTATTTCAAAATACGCTTCATCCACGCTCGCTTCTTCAACTTTTAACGAATATTTCTTAATAATGGCCATTATATTTTTAGAAACCTCCTCGTAAAGTGAGGAATTAACGCCCAAAAAGACGGTTTCCGTCTCCCCTTTTGCTTTTGCCTCCTCGGAGAGTCTCCAAGCAATGGATATAGGCATTGCCGAATGAATACCAAATTTCCGCGCCGCGTAATTAGCAGTTGAAACAACACCCCTCCCCTTGCCTTCACCAGGGTCCGCGCCCACCACAATGGGCCGCCCTTTAATACGCGGCTTATCCCGCTCCTCAATCGCGGCAAAAAAGGCGTCCATATCAAGATGTCCAATAATTCTCATATTACTTTATTATAAACCAAAAACCCCTCTCGGGGTTTTTGGTAATTGGATTTACCAATTGTTTCTTGGGGCGCGATCTCCACGATCGCCACCGCGGCCTCCGCCAAATCCACCTGTCCTTGGAGCGCGTGCCTCCATAGGGCGAGCTTCGTTGACTGTCAAGCGCCTGCCGCCAAAATCTTGACCATTGAACATCTCAACGGCCTTTGCCGCGCCTTCATCTGACGCCATTTCGACAAAGCCGAAACCGCGTGATCTTCCGGTCATCTTGTCAGTCAAAATAGTTGCTGACTCGACTTCTCCGGCAGCCGTGAAGTGCTCTTTCAACTCATCTTGAGTTGTAGAATATGGCAAACCACCAACGTATAATTTTTTAGCCATCTAATTCAATAGAAGTAATGAATCATTTAATCAATAAATCGCAAGTTGTAATAAAGAATCCCTATTACACTCTACCCGATTTTTTGTTTTCTTGATTTCTTGTTTCTACTGTTTCTTAAAGTAAGCCGACCTGTTCTAGTCAGGCTTCTTCTCTCTACTGGTTTACCACTAGTGAAGAAAACGCCGCAAAGAAACTTGAACCCGATAATAGAGTTCTTAACTTACTTAAAAATAAATATAACTAATATCAAAATAAAAAGCAATAGCTCGTCTCTCTTATTCTCCCTTTCCTAAAGGGAGTGGCCGGAGGCCGAGAGATTTTCTCCCTTTCGTAAAGGGAATACCGCGATAGCGGGGAGGCCTGCCTGCCGGCAGGCAGAGATTTTTATATTCTTCGACCCGCCCGCCACCTGCCCGCAACGCCTGATGGCTTGCGATGGCGGGCGGGTGCAAGGCCAGGCGTTGCGGGCGGGGCGGAGTCCTCGAGTCGAGAAGCTTCCATTGTTTATAAAAAAACAGCCCCTCGGCTGTTCATTTTTCGGAAATCGGACTTCCGAAAATTATAGTTTCAGCAATTCCTCTTTGGAAATCACAAACCACTCCTCGCCTTCTTTCTTATCCTTAAGAGTATACGGGAAACCCTTAACCCACTCTTCGTTAGTCACCTTGCAACACGGATTAGGGCAAGCGCAGTCCGGTGGGCAAGGTTTCGCGTAATGAACACCGCAATTCGTGGATCTAATCCACGCGATAACACCATCACGCCATTCGCTAAGAGTTTGCTCCTTTAGAAGATCTAATCGTTCTTTCCGGTCTTCTACCGGATATTCAGCCCAACAATCTCGAATACACTTATCAACTTCCTCGCGGGTATCACCAAAGTCGTTATCATTGAAATCGCCTCCAAACGGCTCATCAAAATCATAGAAAATAGGACGCCCCTCCTTATCGGCTTTGATCGCTTGAGCTTCATCATTAATGGTTACAAGACCATTAGCTCCAAAAACGTAAACATCGGTCACCTCGCACTGGATCGCCATATTGCCACCAAAGATAGGCACCCACACCTTGCTTCCTTTCGGATAAAACCAGTAATTAGTCTTAAATACATACTCGGCTCTCGCTTTTGACTCGTTAATCGTTTCTTGTAAAACCTTGTCAAAAGACTCCTCTGCCTTATTTTCCACCAACTCCGAAACAGGAATCCTAAACCACTCCTCGCCTTCGCTCTTGTGAGGATAAGACTGAATAAGCTCATCGCGACGGTCCAGATCGCTAACCATTTGCCCTCGCCAATCGTTAAGATCCTTCGGCAAACATTCAATTAGTTTTTGGCGATTCTCTTTATTGCCCGAATAATTCTTATCAGCCCACCAGCTTCTTAGACATTTCTCGGCTTCTTCCCGAGTATCAAAAAAATCCATATCAGTCATAAGAGTTACAACGGGCTCATCCAAATCATAAGCGATTGAAACACCGCACGTTTCAGCGGCCATCGCCTCAGCTACAGTGTTCACCTCTTTCGCTTCCGATTCAATAAAAGCAGACTTTACCTTACACTGAATCACCAGGTTGTGTTGCGCCTCAAAAATCCAAACCTTACTTCCCTTCGGAAAAAAACTACGGTTATACTTAAACTTGACTTCCGTTTCTTTCATTTCACCGCTTTCTCCGTCCATGAACTATCCCCCTCAAACCACCCACCTTTTCATTTTATATACGATAGTATACACGATAACCCAAGTTTTGTCAATAGACTTCGATGACGGGGTGACCAATCACACCCAGAAATAGGCATTGAAAGAATTGCGCAAAGATAAGACTTTTCAGAGACTAAGACTTGGGCAAGCGCCCCGGAGCGGGCTCTAAAAAGTCTTATCTCTGCGCAATTCGCTGTTATAGACTGTTAGAGGTTACAAATATCTTCGCTTCGAAAAAAAGCAAAATCCCTCCCCCTACGGGTACTCCCTTTACAAAAGGGAGAAAATTATCCTCCAAATATTACGGACCAAAAAGGCGATACAGTAAGAGCCCCCTTCCACTTCCAACCACTCTTAACCACAGCGTCAATCAATGGCTGCTTCACCTCATTCAAATTAAAAGTATAGTTATAGGCCTCGCCAATTTGCAATTTGCCGTCTTTATATATAACCCCAAAAGCCAAACTTTTTTCATAGTTATAAAAATCAATGCCACGCCTAAAACTCCAACGAAGCGTCGCCTGTGGACGCCCATCAACACCCACACGATAACTCACGCGCCGCTCAACATCTTGCACATGGACAGTGTGCGCCCGGTCATCAATCCTAAACCTCAACTTATGAACCAAACTGATTTTATTGGCGGCAAAAAAATCCACCCACTTCTCATCAACCACTTTCCATTCGGCAATTAAATCTTCTTTGTCTCCACGACGAATAGTCCACGGAAGTTTTGGATCGTTAACAGACAATAAAATCTGTATAAGCTCTTGTTTTAAAACAGGTTTTGCGTCTTTTTGCGCGTCAATAGTTGAAGCCCATGTGGCAAAATAAGACCAAATAGGCACAAGAGACAAAAAATACACGGCCATCCCTCCCAAAATAACCCCCAGATTATCATCAAAAAACTGCTCAACCGTCGCTTTCGGTATATCAAATAGCCCAATATATATCCACGGCAAAATTGTGGGCAAGCCAATGCTCCCAAACGCAAATAAGAAAAATAATAAAACCCTTTTTCCTTTCATAATAAATATTATAGCAAATTATTTTATTTTTCGATTGTAACTTCTCGACTTAGTTTACCCTGAGCGCTAGTCGAAGGGCTCGAAGAATAAAATAATATTTTTCGACCCGCCCGCCATGCAAGGCCAGGCGTTGCGGGCGGGGCGAAGTCTTCGAGTCGAAAAACTACTTTGTTTGTCCACCTCTAGGGGGCAGAAATTACCTCGCGACAACGCAGGATGCCATCGGCATAAGACGCAACGTACCAAGTGACGACCAGCCTCTGATTGACAGAGCTCCAGTTCACGTACGGGACGCTGCCATCGGAATTCCGCGAGCCGGCAGCTAGGGTCATATTATTAAGATCAAGATGTTTATCCGGATTCTTCCAGTTATAAAACAACTCAAGAACTAATCGCTCCTCTAATGTAATAGGGTTGATGCCTTCTTTTTGAATTTGATTGGCGGGTTTGTTTTTGAATTCAACATCTGCTTCAATATTGTCTTTAATCCAGATGGCGTAACTTTTATTTTTGGTCGTTCTTATGGATTTAGATTGATCTAATGGAGGGGGGTCGTTTACTGGGTTAGTTTTCATCTTTTCCTTAACTTTATTCCATATTGTGTCTATGGTTAATCCTTTAGGCATGATTATCAACCATTTGAATGTTTCTTTTTGTTCTTTGGATAATTCGGGGATTTTAAGGTCTTTTGTATCTAATTCTAAATTAAAAACCTCCCTATAAAACTGCTTAAATTGCTTTACTTGTTCATAAGTTTCTTTCTCATAATCCACCTTAAGCAACTCCTTAATTTTTTTCATTATCTCATGCGCCTTGTCCATTTCATAAAGCTTCAAATGTCTATCCGCCTCTTGAAGCAATGATGCCACCTTTTTCTCAATTTCTTTTTTTCTTGACAGCTCTGTCACGTCAGCCGTTATCTCGGCAATAAAATGCCCACCGGAAGGATTTCGTGGATTAGTATCTTTTATAATTTTAATATTATAAAGATGATTTATAATCACACCTCCCCGAGGCACGATAATCTTTTTTGGAGACATGGTATTTATAACCAAAAAACCCGGCTCTTTATCGCGGCTTTTTAAAGTTACGCCCTCTAAAACGCTCCCCACTTCTAAAACTTTTCCGCCTTCATGGCGTTCTTTTTCTCCCTTTCGTAAAGGGAGTACCCCGGAGGGGGGAGGGATTTTTTCTCCTGATTTTGAAGATTCAAACATAAATATATTGTTAGTGGACAACTATTATCCTTCAACCCGCCCCTTAGGGTAAATTCCCTGTAGTCGGCTTGTCGAACTATCGATTCCCGCCACGCAAAGCCTCGCGGCTAAAGGCAAACATCGCTCACTCGAACAATAAAAATGTTTAGTTCCTGAGTAAGGTCCGATTCTTATCGGGCCGCATCGAAGGACTACATTAACGCGTCCCTTCGACTCCGCGGACTTCGCTCAGGGAATAAAATAATATTGTCCGAGCGAAGTCGAAAAGCTACGACACTCATCCCTGCCCACTCGTACTCTTCTCCTTGGGTTTTTCATCACTCTCTTTGATAAGCGCCTTAATATTTATCCTCTCTTCTCCCCTGGGGACCTTCGGCAACACAACTTCTTCAACCGCTTTTTTGGCCAAACTCTGTCCGATTTTTACCTCGGCCTCTGTCAATTTAATATGAGGCAATTCCAAAACCGCCTGCACCCCCCCTCTTAAACTAAAAATAAAATTAACGGGATGGTCGGATTTCCCATCATGAAACAACGAATACGCTTCACGAATTTTATTGGCAATCAGAATTATTCCAAAAACATCTTTCACCGCTTTTTCAACCGGCGTTAGTTCTTCTTTTTTCAAAAACTCAACAACTCCAATGGATTCGCTTGTGTCATTAATATAAAAATCCCACAATAGCCGAAATTCACCTCGGCTAAATCTTTTCAAAACCGGCGCGTATTGGCGAAGTATCAACGCTTCATCGTCTAAATATTGATCTTTTTCGCCCGGCGACTTCTTTTCTTTAAGAAATGGCGGATAACCGACCTCCATTACCATCGCGCGATCTTTAATGGTTTCGGCCGTCGGCTTTACGCCCATATAATGCTGTGGATTTTGAAGCCCGACGAGAATCACGCCCTCCGCCGCCTTAGTTTTTTCTTCGCCCTCTCCCAAATAAATCGCCCGATCATCGTCAAACAACGAATTTAACATCTTAGCAACCTCGGGCTTTAAAGTATTTATTTCATCAAAAATCAAAATAGCTCCCGGGGTTTCCAGCGCTTTAATCACGGTTGATTTAATCCGATAAGTGCCTTTCTTAGCGTCATATTCCAATAAATATTTAAAATCTTGTTCGTCTTTGCCGGCTGAACAAGTAAACCTAAAAACCGGCCTATTGGTGAGACTCGCGAAATGCTCAACGATTTTATTTTTGCCTGTTCCGGCATCGCCCTCTAAAATCAAAATACCCCTCTTGGCTTCAAGTTGTTGATTGGCGAGTCGCGCGAACTTCTCCATAACTTTCGTAACATATGGAGTAAGCACAAAATTCGGATCGGCCTCTAAGGCCTCTTGGTCGTCTCCAGTGGCTAAATTATTAAGCTTGATAAAAGTGCGAAATACCCATTCGGTATCGGTATCGGTATCGGTATCGGTCTTAGGATATTTAGACTTAAAAATTTCTCGCGTTTTGGTATCTGCTTCATGATGAAGCGATAAGAATTCTCTAATTTCCTTAAACTCCTTAAACGTCATATAACGATCTTTTTCGGCCAATCTTACCCTGCCCTTATACACGCCTCCGGGGACAATTTCCACGCCATCACTCCTCCTAAATTTAATTTCAATCATGGTCTTACCGCCTTCTCTAAATTGCTCACCCTCTAGAGTCCAACGCAACCTCTTACTCTCTCTTTGCCATACAGGAAACACCGTGTCTCCAATGCGAACCGTTTGACTTTCAACTGAAACAGACTCCTTTTTTCGCTTTTTGGCCTCAAGCTCTTTTTTGTAGCCCCCTTTTAAAGATTCGGGAGAAAAACCGGACAACAATTTCCTTATTTCCTCTGAAACATCAGGTGAATTTATTAAAAATTCTTTTCCCTCAATAACCTTTTTTAAATCTTCCAAACCATCCTCGCTTACCTCTTTTTTAATCCCCGCCTGTTCTACTTTTTTTGTTGATATTTTTTCACTCATAATCTTTTTATTATAACTCTTATTATTTGAGTTTGTCGAGAATATATTATATCTATTGTGACTTCTCGACTCCGCGGACTTCGCTAGAAGAATAAGAATTATATTGTTCGAGCGAGCGATTCTTAGAGCGAGTCGAGAACCTACCTTATTGTAACTTCTCGACTCGGCTACTGCCTCGCTCGAAGAATAAAATCTCACTACAACTGCGGACAGACTCCATGACCTTGTGAGGGATTGTAGATGGCGAAAGAAGCTAACTGAAACTCCTTGCCACTTGTCCATTTAATGCCAATTTTGACTCTATCACTAATCACTCCGGGAATATCTGACGCAGTAAGATCTCCCTCATTTTTTAAAAGCCAAATATTTCTAGCGTGATGGTAAGCTAAACAATCATAAATTGTCTCCACGATACTTCGCCGACGAAAATCTTTAAATCCATTTTTCTCCGCCGATTCTTTTAAAATATCACTCTGCTCCAGCCATGATCTATCATAAGATTTAACCAACGGCGCCTTTTTAACTATAGCGTACTCTAGCATAGGCCTATCTTTATCAACAAAATCAGATGAGAAATTAGAGTTAAGAGCTTCGCCATTGGCGCGCCAAATCAAGTAACATTTTTCATCATCTAAAATATTTTTTACAGTAAAATCCACCACATTACCATTCTTGTCTAGAAAATGGGGCTGACGCAAAACCATCATAAACCCGTCTTTTTTAAGTTGTTCCAACTTTTCTCTGGTTAATTTTAAACGTTTCGCTTTTTTCTCCCAACTTTCTTCCAACGATCTCAAAATCATTGGATTAGAAAGACCAACCCCTAAAAATTGCTCAATTTCAGACATTCCTATAAAATCTTCTCTAAATACCTCTCTTGCCTTTTCTAATGTTGGGAATAATTCCAACACCTCAAACTGAATTTTATCCATAATCGCGCGAGCGCTCGCGGTGTCGTTAAGTTTCAGAAAATCATCGGCTTGTTTTAAAAGATTTTTAACGGTATTTTCTTGTTTTATATCTCCTATTATCTCAACTGTGTATGCGCCTCGGTTAAGGTCGCCCGGATTAGAATCTCCAACAACTTTCACGCGATATGGCGACTTGCCCTTAGGCTTAACTTTTGAAGATTCAGCGAGTATCATAACTTTTCTCCAGATGGCAGAACTTTTATATTCTGTTTTGCCCCCTGAAAGTTCTCTGCCCACGAAAACCACATCTTCAAAAATCTGTTCTTTTTTAGATTCTGATTCAGTTTTTGGATTTATTTTTTCAGTCATAGATTCGTTTGTCATTCCTGCGAAAGCAGGAATCCAGATTTTATTAACCTGGATCCCAGCTCAAAGGCTGGGATGACAAAATCACTCACCCACCTTCTCAAATCTTCTCAACTGCTTCTTTAATATATCAAGCAATTTTGCCGGCAACAAATTCACATCTGGGACATACAATCCGCTTTTATCAAAATAGTGTTTTATAGTAGCTTCCATCCCATGACCAATGCCAACTCCAAGCAATGGCATTTTTTTAGACCACTTTTCAACTAATGACTTAAGCTCCCATTCTGGACCACGGTGTTCAGGATTGGGGGCTGGCTCTCCGTCAGTAAAAACTATTAATGCGCCGTTAGCCTTTTCACTCAAAAACCTTCTTTGAAGTCTCTTCGCCGCCTGGTCCGTGGCAAAACCAATATCAGTCCCGCCTCCCAAATTTAAAATACTCATCAACTTAAATTTTTGCTTTCCAAAATAAGGCTCATCAAACTTCTTTAACTCATAAAAATCACTGCCAAAAGCCAAAATTTCAAAAGGAATATTCTTTTTTGACAACCCTTCGGCCATCAAAATCGCGGCTTTAAGCGCTTCTTGAATCTTTGTGCCGCCCATGCTCCCACTCACGTCAATTAAAAGCGTAAAAGCCAAGTTCTTCTCTTCTAAAACATTCTTTTGCTCAAAAATCTTTCCTGTTTTAGCGGGGATCTCGCGCCCGATTCCTCGCACATCTATTCGTTTGCCGCGCTTGTGCCCGCCTTCCCACTCGCTCTCAATTTTCGGCGGGAAAATTTCGTCCAGTTTACCGACTAACTGATCAACATATTTTTTAACGGGCGAATAATATTGATTATACTTCTCTAAATCTTCATATTTCATCCCCGCCTGTTTTTCTAATAATTTTTTGCGGTCCGCTTCCATTTGCTCAAGTTCTTTCTTTTTAGCTTCAGCTCGCTCTGCCTCTTCTTTTGCTCGCTTTCCTCTTTCAGCGGCAATCTCTAATCTAACTTTTTCTTTTATATCATTCGGAACCTCTTTGGGAGCAATCATAACTCTACCATTCGGGTCAACTTTGATATCCATTGATGACGGCATCAAATTTTTCGCGGCTTCCTCTTCTTTTTTGCTTAAATAGGCCCGAACCGCCTGCTTGATTTTATCCTTCAACTCTTCCGGCAATTTATCCCATGCCTCTTTCGCTTCTTCATCAATCTTTTCTTTATTAGCGTCTTCAATAGTCTTTTGCTTCTCTTCTTCACCCAATTTATCCCAATCTTTCTTTTGATCCGCCAAATTCTTAGCCGTCTTTTTAGCCTGCTCCTCTAGATAATTTTTAATAAGCTCTTTATAAACCGGCCAAGCTTTCCTAAACATTATATCTCTAAAAGCATGCCGGCCGTCTTCAGTCTCGTTCAAAAATTCATCTAAAACCGGCTCTAACTTTTCATACGCCTCTTGAGCTTTTGCATTGGTTAATAATTTTTTGGCCTCGACAAAATCAAAATCCGAAACAAACAACTCCAAACCCCGCCCCCAAGAAACCATGCCAAATTGCACGGGAGCCGGCGAGTTTTTCAAGTCCGGAGCTAAATTTTCTTTAATATCTTCTCGCAAATAATAACCCAAAAGATATTTGGCTCTCTCTGATTTCGCCCCTTCAATTTTATTTGAACGCCCGTCTTCCCATGAATTATAAAGCATTATCAAATCTTGGGCCGCGTAACCTTCTTTTACGGCTTGTTCCGTAAATTCTGTAAGAGCTAGATAATCACTGTTTCTGAAATGGCCGATTTCATGCCTTAAAACCCCATAAATAAAGTCGTCGTCTTTGGTCGTCAAATGATCTTCCGGATAAATCAAAATCTCCGGCATAAATAAATTAGGATCAAAATCCTCCAATTTTTTATGGGGATACTTTTTACGCTCCTCCGCCAACTTTGAGCCCAAAGACGCGGCCCAGCCCGCTCCTGGAACCAATCGCAAATCCGGCTTACCGGAAATATTTTTAGCCACAAAAGACAGCTCGCTCTTTAAAGCCGCGACTTCCGCTTTGTTACGCTTGGGCTTTTCTATTTTTTCGGTCTTTTCCGGTTTTTCTTCGATTGGTTTAGGTTGTTCCATATAGGTTAAGGATATTATAACCGCAAACTTCTGTCATCCCGGCTTTATCACCTCATCTCTGTCATCCCAAAAGGCTTCTTAGCCTATTTGGGATCCAGTTCTTGCTTTGGTATCGCTTCGACTGCGACCCGATAAGAATCGGGTCTCCGCTCAGCGAATAAAGATATTTAGTTCCCGAGCGAGGTTCGATTCTTATCGAACCGCGTCGAAGGACTGCCTTGGCATCGCTTCGACTTCACTCAGCAAATAAAGACTATTTCCTAAGTATTCTCGCCTGAACAACGGCGGCCAGTAATTGAACAACACCCATAACCATAAAAAGAATTTTAAACGAAAAATAATTTACTAAAAATCCGCCGGCCAAAATCGCTATACCGCTCACTATTCTAAAATCGCTGTCAGCCACCGCCCAAAAAAATCCGGCTCGTTTTCTATCTTCATGCTTTGCATATAACGCGGCCCATGTCGGCGCGGACAGCGCCGTTGCAATACCGCTCCCAGCTTGAACCAATAGAAGTTGTAAAGGAGTGGACACCAAAAGATAAGCAAAAGTGAAAAAAGCGTTCAAAACATATCCCGCGACCATCAACTTTTCATCGCTTATCCGGCCGGATAATTCTCCTACTATCAAAGAAAAAATTCCGGTAACAATCAAATAAACTCCCCATGCCCATGAAATATCCAAAACATTGCCGCCGATTTTGGTTGCGAAGACAGCAAAAAGAGGGCCGAACATTCCTTCGCCCAAATACCATAAACTTGATCCATATAGAAGTGTTCTTTCGGCTCGATTAATCATAAGTTCATTATAAGCTTATTTTAACAAAAAGGTAACTTCTCGACTCCGCGGACTTCGCCCCGCCTGCCATCGCCTGCAGGCTCAGGCCAATGGCGGGCAGGTCGAAAAATAAAAAAGACCCAAAAGGGTCTAATGAACAACCGGCAAAACAAATCGCTCACCGAATTTCGCCGCGCAAACATGCGTCTCGGCGCTTGGCCGTTCTCTATGCCAATAATGCCATTCGTCTCCATCGGGCGCGATTTTCAATCTTATAATGCTCGAAGACTTGGTGCCGTAATTTTCAGCCGGATAACTAATGCAAGTGCCGTATCGCCACTCATCATGAATCTCAAGAAGTGACGCTAGATGAACCGGAGTAGGATCTTGATTATAAATTTTATGATTCGTCCACAACATCAAGACATTCTCGACTCTCCGCATGGTGTCCATCGTGATTTCTCTGCCCACGCCATGATTGCTTACAACAATCACCCCATCTTCCTCACTAGTTATATGAAATACCCGCCCATTGCCTCGAACCAGAAAAACTTTATTTTTATCCGCCACAATCAAGTTAAAACCATTATAATCTCCACCCTCCAAACCCGCCAAATAATCGCGCGCCCACTCCGCTGTCTTATGTCTTAAACAATTCATTACTAGGTCACCCCTGCTTTTTCGCCCTCTCTCCGAATGCACATCAAGCCTGTTGGTTAGCGCCGTCACAACTCCGAACTTATTAACGCCAATCCAAGAGCCACCGCGTTGCAAATCTTTAGGCGCGTAAATCCCTAATTCTTCATCTCGCATAGCGGGCACCTCTGATGGCCTATCTAGCAATTCATCTCTGTTTGCGGCTACAACCACAGGGAATCCTTCAAAAACATTCCTCGCCACAATGAGTGTGCACATGAATTACCCTCCCAAGCTCTCTGCTATTTTCTCAATCGGCGCCATAGCTCCCACGCCTTCTTCTCCGCAAGCCAAAATCTTAACCACCGGCTCTATCACCTTCAATCCGGAATTCCAAGTTTTGACTTTATTCAATTGCTCGGCAGTCACCGGATGATTCCACATATGCGTGTTCATAGCCGGGGCAACGACTATCGGTTTAGCCATATCCCATGCCCGAACGACGCTCGTCACCAAATTATCTGCCATGCCATTAGCGATTTTAGCAAGAGTGTTGGCTGATAAAGGCGCTATAAGCAACACATCACCCCAATTACGAATTTCAATATGCAAAACCGAATCACCTCTCTCGTAACGATATTCCGACCACTCATGAGAATCGCGATAAACAGTCGCGAGAGCTTCGGTATGATCCCAAAAATATAAAGATTTTTCTGTCGCAATAACACAAACGTCGTGCCCCCTCTTTTTAAGCTCCGCAATCAAATTAGGAGTAAGAGTGGCCGCGACACTCCCGGTAACTGCGAGGACCACTTTCATGACAAAAGCTCCCCCAATCTTTGATTCAGCTTTTCACGAGATACATTGTCACAATAGCCGTCCGCGCCGATAATATAAGCCCTCTCCTTATACCACTCCAAACAATTAGCGACAATAAAATCGGCTCGTGAAACTTTCAAACTCTCTTTAGCAATCGCGATCAACTCTTCATCGGATATTCCCTCCTGCAACTTAAACTTTACCAACTTGCCCTTAAAGCCCCAGGGTTCGCGAATTTGATCAACAATCTTTATGGTCAGAGTCAGTTCAAGAAAAAGCTTATCGTATGACGAAGGGATTTTTCGATTATTATCAATAGGGCACAGCTCGCTATTTCTAGACACATATACTCCGGACACCTTGTAATCACCGACCGCCGCCGAATGAATCACGACATCATACGACCCGTAACAAATCTCATGCGCCATGCGATCTTTCAGTTCATCAAAAGTCCGATAACGAAAAGCTCGAAGCGTCGGGAACTCTTCAAGTGACGGCAAGTCTCCGGAAGTAATAAGGGTGACGTCATCTCTCAATATTGCAAAATAACATGCAATACCGTGACCGGTTTTACCCTTAAAAATATTTCCGATAAAACGCACCTTATCAATAGGACCCTCGGTTGATCCGGCCGTAACTAGCACTCTCACTTTTCCCCTCCTCTCATTGTGAATGATCTTATTCCGAGCTTAATTATAATATATTTCAATATATTTTGCAAATGATGACATAAAACGAAAACCAACAAAATTATTCCCTAGCCTAAAAACCAAATATTCCCTTTTTATAAAGCGCGTAACCGCCGCCAACTAAAATTAACACGAGTACCAACCAAATCACGCTCTTGTTAGACAACGGCTGATCACTTTTGATAACATTATCCGCCAAAAACTTTTCCCATTCCGATTGAGGAATAGCTGTCAATTCTTTCATAATTCCTTCTTGATCCACCTCAACTCGTTTTATATCCAATCCATATACTGACGAAATAGTGGTTGAAGCGCCGCTCAAAGAAGATCCTACCTCAAGCGCTCCGTCATATATTTCAAAAATTGCCTTTCCGCTTTCTTCGTCAAATTTAACTCCGAAGTCTGTCCCCTTCGTCGCGCCATAAGCTCGGCTCCTATAACCGGTCAAACGCTCATCCGTGAAATTCAAATAATCAACCACTTCTATAAACCACTGTGGAGCTCCATATTCTTCCAAAATTTTTACGGCTTCAGATTTTGATTCTTCCTTGCTAACCGGCTCAAATGTCGGGGAAGCCGATTGAAGCGGCGTTGGATTTTTTTGAAAACGTATAAATCCTTTTGTGGCTTGAACCTTAGCCAACTTCGGCGTCACTATATCTAAAGAGACTTCGCTCGAACCCTCCATTTGCACAACCATAGAATTACCGTAATAACGCTCGCCTTTAATTTCAAAAACCACTCGCCCGTCAGGTGGAGTAATAATCTTCGTGCCGACAGGAATTCTTATTTGCATACCGCGATTGGCATAAGCGCCCTGAAGTACCGTGCCATCAGGCAAAATAAATTTTGGATTACCGCCGAAATCACGCAGCTTCATTATATAATCCTGCTGTTCAGAAACTTGCCCCTTGATGGAGAAATCATAAACAATTGTTCCATCGGGAAGTTTTATTTGCTCTCTTTTTTGGCCGGGCAGGATATCGGGTATGGGGTTACCCACCAATCGGCTTATGTCTGATCCTTCACGCAATCCGGGCACATCCGGAGGGAAATCCTCCGCTTTGGGCCGGTTGGCAATTAGAGCCGCCTTGAATTTTTCAAGTAAAGTCAATTCGGATTCGCTCGTCGCGGGTGGTAGGTTACTGTCATCCGGCACGACTTCAGTCGCCGAAGGATTATCGTTAGACGGTGGCAAGCCGTCGTTATAGCACAAATCGCCGCTTTCTAAAATTTTCCCCGGCACGCAACCGCCACATTTAAGAGAATTGGGAAATGAATTTTTGTATATATATTGAAAACCCCGACAAGTTTCAAAAACTGTCCGCAACCTTATAACTTCATTACTGCAAGATCGAGCCGCGGAAATTTTCCTGCAACATGCCTCAGATTTGCCGCCTCCATCTATGCATTCGGCTTCTATTTCAGCAAAATCTTCAGCCAACTCTTTATCAAGAGTATCAACGTGGGGGTTCGCAACCGGCAAACCACAATCATCTATGTCATCAAAAATACCAAACGCATTCTCACATGCCGAGCTTTTATCAATGGCAGCTTTATAATGAGATGTACATGCCAACCAATCCGGATGCTGGCAAGTATAATTTATAAAACTATTTGAGCTATCACACTGCATGATTGAAAAATCTTTTGTCCTATCACATGACCGCCCGGCAACACTGTCTTCAGCGCGCGAAGAGTTTATAAACATAAAAACTCCGGCGATTATCAAAATAACCGTCAATAAAAAACTAATTTTATATACTTGCTTCATTAAAAATTTTTATTGAACGCTAAAACTATTCATGATCTGCTTAACTGTAGCTACAAAATTCTCAAACTCTTCATTTGTCATGGCTGTCTCTGTAGTTTCAACCGCGCCACGCATAATTAAAACTCGGCCATTAGGAGAAATAATCCCGCGCTCTAAAAATTGATAGACAATATCGTTTATAGACATAAAACCGGCCGCGCCAAAAATTCCCAAATCATTTTTAATTTCGCTCTTGAATTCCTTCAATTGTTCATTGGGTTTACTTGCAAAACCGGCTTTATAATCTGCCATAGATTTTTCAACATCCTCAATGGAATTTAACGAGCTGTCTTTAAAACCCGCGATTCTAACAAATGCCTTTCCCCCAGGCGCTAAAATTAACAAATCCCGAGAGCCGTTGTTGCTCTCTTGCAGATTCCAGCCATCGGGGTGCGCTACCGAATAGCCAAATTCCCCGCTCTTATAGTTAACCCAATCCTTCGGTAAAACAAACTCTTTCTCCGAACTGCTTGGACGAACGGATACGTCAAATTTTAATGCACCCGTAGCAATCAAAATTGCGACAATGACCGCTAAAACCCCTAACCCGATATAAAGTTTTTTCATATAGATTTAATAATACAACTATTCCTAAAAAAACAAAACTGTGGAGAAGTCTGATTTATTAATTTAATTTACTTAAATCTTGAACTGGATAAATCAACAATTTATTCAAAAAAACAAGAGATGCCTCTTGTTTTAAATTAACTAATAGCGAACACGCCCCGCCCCTGCCCACGGATCGTACTTTTCTAAAGGATGGTCAAACCACAATCTGGCGCTACACACATCACACATGTGAGCCGCGGCGGCGAGGGGCCCCATAACCCGCCGGCGACCGGTATAATCATTTAACTCCCCTTCCGCGTATTTCATACCATTTTCTTGCTCGGATGTAAAAATTATTCCGTATTCCGCCAACTTCGCCATACGAAAACGCTGATGATCTTCTTTGGTCTTCATCGAAGTCTTATGATGCAACAAATCATCATCATCAAGTTCATACTTCCACGGCTTCTCGATATCATGCAAAAACACCACCAACAAAAGATCAGAAAGTAGAAATGGCAAAGGGCGAATAGAATCTAACCGCTCATAAAGAACAACGGCAATATTCATAATTTCTTGAACATGATCAAAATACCCACCCGACCAATTCTGATGATTGTTAGTTGAGCCTTGAACTTTTTGAAAGAGTCTAAGATTATCTTCTAAAATTCTAAAACACGCGGCGCGATTTGACTCGTCAATCATCCTAATCATTTCTTCAATGGTATGATATTTTGGTTTCACCTCGCCTCCTATGTTGTTGTTAATAAACCGCTTTCAATTATACAGAAAATCAAGCGAAAGTCAAGCCAAAAACTTAATAAATAATAGGGTATTATTACCCCTAGACTCGATGACTCGCTCAAAAAAACAAACCTCATCCAAAAGATGATGTTTGTTTTTTTGTCTGCCAAAATAATTCTAAAGATTCGAGCCAAATTCCACGCGACCACTTCCGCCATTGCCTCCGGAATAAGCGCATCCAAGCCCCGCTCCGGGATCGGTCTTTACTGAAGACCCGACGTTAAGATTGGTGCTTACAATATATATTGATCCGCCCGCTCCGCCTCCGCCGCCATAGGTATAAGTACCCACTCCGCAGGGGCCTGGAGCTGACGCTCCGTTGCTGGTGATAAATCCGGCCGTTCCATTAATGGAATTAGCCAAAATAAGAATGATGCCACCTCCATGACCGGCCGCCGCTCCCGCGGCCGCGCCTCCGCCTCCGCCCAAAAGCAATGAGTTAGAATTACTGACTGATACCGCTATGCCGGCAATGGCATTGCCATAGCCGTTAGCGCCAGGGGTGGCATTGCCGCCACCCGCGCCCGAACCATAACAATGATGAGCGCCACCGCCCATATCATTATTAGCCGTGCCGTTGCCATAATAGTTCAAATTATAGCAATGCGATATAGTTGATCCCTTTCCGGTACGAGCCTCGCCCTGCATACCCGGAGTGGTGCCTCCCCAATAGCCTGACGCGTCCATGGAAATCCTCCCATAGTTATTTAATGTTCCGTTAGCTCGAAAGGCCAACACACCTCCATTTGTGCCATTCCAAGGGCTAGCTATAAGAGTAGTGCCTGAATTAATTGTGGCATTGGTGTAATTTGGCACACGCTGTAACATCACGCGCTGATTGTTAACGTTAAAACCAATATTGCCATCGCCTCCCATGTCTCCATACAATTTCTTTTTAGCAATTGTGAATGTAATGGTAGGCCCCGATATTGATTGCACTCTCAAAAGCTCATAGTTGCCTACGTTGGCAATCGAGCTGGGAGTCCCCTGAAGATTGATAATCAAAACTTCATCGCCCGCCAAAAGACACCCGCTGGAAGGCGTCTTACTTAATGTTGCCGTATTTGAAGATAAAGCCAATACCGAATAATTAACCGCGTCACCGCCATCGCTACATGATCTGCCACTTATATAATTGCCGGTATTTAAATTAACTGTGCCTCCCGGGAAAGTCACATTGCCGTCATTACCCGATGGAGTAACAACGGGTGGCACAACCACAACCGGAGGCTGTGCTGATGGAATTTGAATCACGATCGTTGCCTCTCTCGAGCTGAAAGCTCCGTTAGAGCCGTTCGCCAAACGCGGCGCGGCGGAAATAATAACTTTATATTTGCCGTTTGAAAGAGTGTCGACTCTTGGCAAAGGTACGCGCAATTCTCTTATACCGTTGCCAGTCGCAATACCGGACGAAAGATTATACTGTGAGCCGGTGCCATCATAAGAGCTGAAAGTAATGCTATAAACAAATTCGTTGGCGTTAGTTGAAATCTGCGCGTACGCCCAAAGAGAATATTGAGTGTTTTGAATTAAACCATAATTCACTCCATAAAAATCCTGAATATCCAAACGCAAAATTGACAGCGCGGAAGCGGAGGTTGGCAATGGGGCAGGAGTAGGAACGGGAGCCTGTGTCGGAGCGGGTTGCGGCTGTGGAGCCGGTGTTTCGGTGATCAAAATAGATGTCGGTTGAACAACAATCCTCTCCGGCAAAACCATCACTTTAAATTTAATAGTTTGTGTGCCTGTGTCCCAAACAACGTTAACATACCCGTCATATTGCCCGGGTAAAACGTCTAATGTTCCGTTTGGACGGCCGGCTACGTTCAAAATTCTGGTGCTAAAAACCCCGTCCAAAACCGACATTTCCGTACGGGCATCCATTGTGTAAACAACCCCGTCTTTCACAAAATTAACATAATAATTTTTTAAAATCGCGGGCTTCATGTTATCGCCTAAGGTTACACGCAAGTTATAACGCGCTCCTTGGTAAAGAGTTGCCGGACTGCCCGAAAATAAACCTTCAGAAATTTTGGTTATAGCCGAAGTATTAATGGTTACAACTCCATTACCCGAAGGATAAAATGGATCGAATCCGCCATTAGAATCGTTGCTCGGCGAATCAAAAAATACGCTATCCAATAAAGAAAAAGCCGAACCCAAAAAAGTAGGGTCATAGCCGGCTCGCTTCAAATCGCGGAAATGAGCCAAATAAACGCCTGAAATGATGGCGGCCAACAAAAGCACGCCCAAAATGATGAATAATCTTAAATTCTTAGATTCTGTCATAGTAAATGATGGTTTAATCAATAATCCCTATATTATATCATATATACAAAAATAAATCAAGCCCTGACAAAAATCCGCTATTTTTGAGCATTTTTTAAAAAAACATATAGGAAGATGATCATTTACTCTCGTATACCTCCTTTAATTTTGCGATATCAAGCTTTCTCATTTTAAGAACAGCCTGCGTAACTCGCGCAATCTTCTCTTTATCGCCACTGGTCATCATTTCATTCATAGCGCTTGGGACAATTTGCCATGACACGCCGTATTTATCTTTAAGCCATCCGCATTGTTCTGCCTCTGGTACCGCGGACATTTTTCCCCAGTAATGATCAATCTCCTCTTGAGTGTCGCAATTAACTATAAACGAGACAGCTTCATTGAAATTAAAATCATGCATGCGAGCGGAATCCATCGCGGCAAACCAAAGACCATCAAGCTTAAAGTCAGTGAACATAACAGCTCCTTCATTGTCTGGCTCCATTCCGGCAGGATAACGGGCGATAGCACCGCGCTTCGAATCCCTAAATATGGAAAGATAGAAATCAGAAGATTCTTCCGCCTTGCCGCATACATCACCCACAAACATAAAAGACGGAATAATAAGCGGCCGCTCATCACCCTGAGGATTGGTAAGTATGAGCTGCCACGAAAGACCATATTTATCTTGCACCCAGCCATAGCGCTCACTAAAAGGATATTTGTCGATCGGCATCAATACTTTACCGCCCTCCAAAAGTTTTGCCCACACCTCATCAATTCGCATCTTTGCGTCTTTGTCTTGCGAAGGATCGAAATTAACCATGAAAGATATTGATGGATTAAATTTGAACAAAGGTCCCGCGCTCATTGCCATAAACGAGTACCCCCACAACTCAAACGACACGATATCGCAATCTCCCGACGGCGTATCATGAAGTGTGGTTACGTTCACAATTTTTGAATCCGGAAAAATTGAGGCATAAAAGGCCGCCGCTTCTTTTGCTTCTCTATCAAACCATAAATGTGGAATTATTTTTTGCATAGTGGATTAATTTATTATATCACTCGATAATTAATTTTTCACAGAGCGGTGACGATTGCCGGAACTTTGAACCAAAAACACGGCTCAAATTCGAGGATCTTGATAAAAGTATACAGGAACTGAGGTCTATGTATAAGGCTCACCCAGAGTGGTTTGATGTGCCGAAACCAAAATCAACCAGAGGTAAGAATGAGGTCGACTATTCGATTTAGTAACTTTGTGCAAGAGAATTATCAAATACGTGCTCGTATCTTTCGGGTGTACCAAATCCATGCTCATCAAAATCATCCAGTAAATCCTTTAGCGGAAATGACTTAGCAGCATCTTTTCTCTTGACTATGCAACGACCACCTTGTTTAGTCCCAAAAGGATGCCTTTGAGGACTGACCACATCTTCTTGAATATAAGGTTTGGAAAAGACCTCTTTATTAAAGTAAGCAATGACTTTCTTGTGAACCGTATCTAAATAATTCTTTCCTGAATCATCCCCATTGAAATATTCTCCATGCACCAACCGATTTCTTAACCCATCTTCATCTGAAAATATTTCTGTTGCCAAATCCTCACCTAAAATCTTTGTATATAAATCTATTGGCTTTTTGAATACAGACTTATTCCTTTTCCGAGCCATTGCTTCCATTGCAGAAAACATCAAAAGAAGTTTCGCAGAATAACCTGAAGCGTTTACAGCGTCATTCCAGTAATGATAGAAAGGTTCTGGGATTTCTTCATGTTTTAGGAGTTCTATGAGAGCGTCTCGCTCTTTCTCCATAAACATCAACCCTCCTGATTTCACATCTTGGCTGTACTCAAAAAATGCAATATCTCTACTAAGATCGTGAACTATAAAAGGCTCTCTTGTGAATTCTATGTACGACTGACAAATTAATGATATGCGTGGAATGAGTTTGTTCAATTTTGCTCTAAAAACATTTATTGCGTCTATAAAGTTTTCAGCTTCAATTTCAGCGGTTGCAATCCAAGCATCTGAATCTTTCCAGCCATCTCTAAAATTAAAGTCCCAATGGGAAAATTCCAAACCTTCAATTTCAAACGAAGCAGGTTTTTCTTTTACCTCCATTACTGCGCAATGAGCAAGTGTTAAGATTTTATGTTCTATCTTATATTTTTTCATGGTTTTTCCCTGTCCGATAGATCAGCTTCTTAGCTAAATCTTCAAGCGCATATGCAAACTCCACCAGTCCTCCCAGATTATCTACAAACATCCACTTGTAGAATTCTCTTGATTTACCAAGCTCAGAAAGCGTTTTCTTTTTATCCTCTTCCTCATGTAAATAATGACCGTACAACCAATCGTCCAGAATGTTTTTAATAGTCTTACTTTCCTTTACAGGAATACCAGCCGGGAAACTAATCTTTAAGTTTTCCTCATAATCACTTTTACATTTCTGTAGTTCTTGTTTTTCCTCGCCAGAGACATATTTCATAAATATAGGAAACATCTTTACAAAACTTGTTAGCTCTTTTGCCATGTAAACTTTCCGGATATCCATAATAAAAGAGCGAAGTAAATCTTCATCAATCTTAGGAGCGTCTTCTCTTTGATAAATAATGTTGAAAACATTATTCTTTGGGAGTTCAGCCATGAACTTAGATTGTCTTATGCGCTGAATCAGATTAACAAAATTATCTAGCTTTTTTCGATCAATATCAGACAAATATAGAGTCTCAATAGACATGGAGGTTTAGAGAATGGTCGCGTTAATAGTCCACGCAACTACCCATACCAATTGTTCCTACTGGAATACCCAAAAGAGACATCGATTTTTCATAAGTCCCAACTCCTGCATTTTTGTAGATCGTATGCACTGTCATATAAGGGTCACCATTACCCTCAATAAACATTAACTTTTCAGCAGTATCTACTACTTTCACAATAGGAACTTCAGAGATTGTTTGGGTGGCATCAATAAATTGCACTTTGGGTGTTTCCGAATTAATACCGCTAAAGGTCATTATGATCGGGTTCGTTTCGGGCTTAGGTAACTCGTGTGTTATTTCACCACTCTGATAACTTGCGTGTAATACTTGAGGATAGGTACAAGTTATATTGCCCGATGCAGAGAGCGTCGTATCGTAGTGAAGTTGATTAACCGATGTCGCGGGAGAACTGGATGAGAACACGAACCAGGCCAACACCATGGCAAGGACAACGAGTATTATGAGCGCGATATTTTTCTTCATAAATTTATTTGATTAAATTAGCCCTTAGAACCCTTATTTTACCTCGGTTCAAAGTTGCCAATCTGGCGGGCACGATGTCCCGAAATTAGAACCCAAACGGCAATTTAGGCGATTAACTATCTGGACACTTGACCCGATGATAAGGAAATTAAGGGGTATGCACAAGGATCATCCTGAATGGTTTGAGGTGCCAAAACCGAAATCTAATAAAGGCAAAAATGCGGTTGATTACTCGATATGATGCCTCAATCACTACTGGTAGGCCAAGTCCCAACATTTGCTCAATGCTTCAAACAACTTCGGCATTTGTTTCTCAAAATCGTCCTTTGTAATCCCATCTCCTGCGGACTTGGCCTGATTTAGTTTGTTATCGCCGGACATTTTTTTGACATCGGCGGCTACCTTTTGCCATGTAGTCGGATAGTATTCTTCGATACTCGCCACTGTTGATTCAAAAAATTGTCCGTTAGTTTGCAGATTGGCGTGATTGACTAAAAATATGTCGCGCTGTGTTGTGTCGTCTTGCTTGTCCACAAAAATTACCACCTTGTCTTTGTAGATACTAGTTTCGAGTGGCTTGAATACTTGTACAATCGCATTGAATGAGCGTTGCGTTTGAATAAGATCGCCGTCAGCGGGAACTATTTGGACACGTGGCTTTTCGGGATAATAACGAGCAATAACTTTATTTACAAATTCTAAATCGCTTTTACCCTCGACAATCAAAAAGTTTTTCGGCAAGAGTAGGTCTGCCGGACTTCCACCAAGCAATTCGTAAACCACGAAGGGTTTTTCAATTTCGGTTATTGGTGCAATGTTTGTTTCCTTATTTATTTTTTCAACCTTGAAAATCGTTTGCTCGTCATGCTCATCAACAACTAAAACCGATGAGTGAGTATTGATGAAAACCTGGTCGCCGCCTTTCGCTAATTCCAATAAGGCGTTTTTGAGCTTTCTTTGTGCTGACGGATGTAGATGTAGCTCTCCCTCATCAATAAAGAACAAGAAAAATTTACTCGTTTCTTCATGTTCACGGCGAAAATCAGCATAAGTTTGAATGATCGCAAGCATCAATGCCCTTTGCATACCGTCGCCCTTTTCGTCCGCGTCCGTATAAACTCCATCATCAATCGAGGTGTCAAAGTTTTTTAGTAAGTCCTCAAAAACTGGTTCTGCTACTTCAAAAACAACTTTGCTACAATCGGGGAATTGTTTTTCCAAACATACCCTAACTTTTCCACTTAATTCATCTAGTTTTACTCTAACTTCCGATTCTTGCGCCGTAAAAAGTTCCTCAAATTTTTCGCGAAAGGCGGCGTAATCCTTGTTTTGTTCCAAAATGGCACTCAAGACGCCAGAAAGCATATTTGCGATAGGAGTATTTTTCCCATATTTTGCAACCTCCATCGGATTTATCTGCGTACTCACATATTCAAACTTTGGGAGAAAATCATTCATCGTGCCGTCTGCGCCAAAAGGGTTTTTCTCTGTCCACGAATTATTTTTAGTATCAAAAACCTTCCTGCTCTTTTGGTCGAGACTTGATCGCTTTATGCGAACAGTGTCATTTTCTCCAACAAGATTTTGAATGGTAGTTTTATTCTTCTCATTTTTCGTTTTCTGTATACCATCTTTGATTTCAGAAAATTCAATTTCAACACAAACTTCGGCATTGCCATCCCGCATAAAGCGGATTTTATCTATATCGCCCTTTGCACTATAAAACCAATCTATGGCTTCAAAAAAATTTGTTTTGCCATGGTTATTTTGACCGACAAAGACATTGAATTTATCCGCAATAATCTCTGCGTGTTTTATTGAACGAAAATTGTCAATCGTGATTTTTGAAATTTTCATAAAATAATAGTTTGCTTCTCATATAACATCGGCAAAGCGTCCTGTCTCATACGGAATTTTGTGCCGTGATTGTGTCCGGTGCGAGCGTCAAAGTCCACGAGGATTTTTCCTTCGTCCAACGCTTTCAAAAATCCTTCAAAATTAAATTTCTGCAACATCATTACTTTGGTGTAGTGGTAAAATTCTTTTTTCCGGACAATTTTCACTTCGGCCTGAACATAAAAGGCATTGAGTAATTTTGTTCCGGCCTTGTGTTCCAAATCGTCAAAACCCCAGTACGGCTGTGGGTCAAGCTCGCCAAGACCAACACGCTTTTTCACCGAATCAACCCATGCTTTGTGTCGCAAGTCAGCACTCTTTGCGTCAAACGAAATCAAAATTTTCCGTTCTTTTCGGTCAATCACAACCTTGAAGCCGCGATCACTTCGCGATTGCCCGTGGATTGTTTGCCGGAAGCTCATTTCGCCTTTCGCATACTTCTTGCCGTCCTCTTGGTGTGCCCAGCCGTATTTCGGCAGAAGTACTTGCGGCACAAAACGAATTGCGCGCGGCGAGGGTTCAATATGAAAAAGCGTTGTAAGTGAGGTTGAGTTGAGGCGCTGTGCTTTCAGTTCCCACTCGGCGGCGTTCGGAATCGGCAGATTATTTTCTTTAATACCGAGTAAATCTTCAAGTGTATTACCAATACCACCGGCATTCCCTCTCCGCGCATTAGGAATAAAGCCCATCGCCGATATTTCTTTCAGCTTGGCTATTAGTTCCGGCTTTGTATAAGTTTTAGGTTTATTCTTTGCCATAGTATTACCAAAGTTTAGATTGGGCTTGATGTTCTTTTATTCTTTTTCGTGCCATTTCGCAATACTCCGGCGAAATATCAATCCCGATATAATCTCGCTTGAAGTTTATGGCTGAGAGTGCCGTGGTGCCCGAACCCATAAAGGGGTCTAGAATAATGTCTGCCTTGGTAGAAGATACAATGCGATCAATCAGATCAACGGGAAAAGCTGCAGGATGCTCATTATTCATCTCTTGGGTAAATTCCCAAACATCACCATGGCCACTTGCCTTAGGTGATAATTTGAATTTAGGTTTTGCTATCAGATATATTACTTCGTATGTGGGTACAAAATAGCCAGGATTGAAATTAAATCCACCTTTGCGTCTCCAAATTATGATCTGGCGTACAGGAAAACCACTGACAATATCCTGTCGATCCTGTAAAAGACCCCCCTGCACTCGCCACTTATGGTTATAAAAGATTGCACCATCTTCGGGAATAATTCGCATCATCTCTGTTAAACATTCTCGTTGCCATTTTACGTACTCATCATGAGGCATACAGTCATCATGGTGGGAGTAACCTTTCTGAAGAGCCGCATTCGCCCATTTACCACCACGACCATCTTTCATGCCATTACCGGTAGAATTTTTTAGATTATAGGGAGGCGAAGTCACAATCAAATGGACTGACTCATCGGGGATTTTTTTCATTATATCAACCGCACTACCGCAAATAATTTTATTTCTAAAATCGTTATCAAAAATCTTGTCATCAGCGCCAAGAATTTCAATAGTTTCTTTTTTAGTTAATAGCTTTGACATATCTTTATTTTAGTCCAAAAACCCTTATTTTGCTTGGGTTCGAACTTGGACATCTGGCGGAGGGGGAGGGATTCGAACCCTCGATACCTTTCGGTATGCCGCCTTTCCAAGACGGTGCACTAGACCACTATGCGACCCCTCCAATAACCTCTTAAATTTAGATTAACTATAACTCAAAATACAAATTATCTCAAATAAAAAAACCGCGAAACTATTTCGCGGTTACGTTAGGCGGCGCAAGCTTATCTTGCGATCCGTAACCCGTGACGGGACTTTTAACTCGTACTTCGAGCTCCGGCATCTCAATCCGTGCAGTACCATTTTCAATCACCACCGGAACGATTGTCTTAGAAATTGCCGGATAATCATTAATGCCAAAATATCTATAAACCGGAGTCGCGAGTTTCAGCAAAAACTTAAAAATTTTAAGTTGCAATTCGCTCCGCCAAGATCTGCTATTCTCTTTAAATACAACCTCTTCCTCTCCAAATTCTATATCGCAATGAATCAAGTCGTTCAACGTTCTCTCGTTAGCGTCTTTTAGAACCGCTTGGACATTTGGCAACTCCATAAAGCCATATCTGGCCGTAATCGAAACAACATTCGATCCAAACTCCAAAATCTTATACCTATCACCCAAAATATATGGCACCCTAGTCTGCTCGATAGTCAAAATGGTTAAATGTTTAGGCAATCCTCCTTTTCTCTCAAAATAAGTATATAAAGTTACAGGAATCGGGCTCTCCAAACCCTTCACTGCCTTAGAAACCATAAACACGATCGAACGATCTAACTCCACCACGCGTTCGCCATCAACGTCTATCACCCCACCGGACTCGGCCAATCTCTTCTTAATGTCCAGCAAAGATGACAACGGCTTCTGCCCTTTATACCCCACATAAGCCGAAGCGATGAGTTGTCTCCCCCATCGATATGCCGACATCACAAAAAACAAAATGGCTCCCACCAAAACCGGGACATAAGCTCCGTCAATGAATTTAACGCTATTAGCAACCAGAAAAACAAAATCAATAAACGTAAAACTGCCGAATATCAAAATCGATCTTCCAATAGGCCATCCCCAAACATTTAGCGACACGATTATCATTGCTAGCGACGTCGCAAACATTACCCCCGCCACGGCAAACCCATACGCCGCAGCCAGATTGTCGCTTGACCTAAACTGCAAAACCAAAAGCGCCGCTCCTACGTACAAAATCCAGTTAACTGCGGGAACATATATCTGATGCTCTTGGCTGGTGTTCGTGTGCGTAATTTTAAGACGAGGGAAAAGCCCCAAAGCCATTGCCTGGCTAACCAAAGAAAACGCTCCTGTGATTAACGCTTGGCTCGCGATAATAGTCGCGAAGGTTGCTAAAGCGACCATTGGGTATATACACGACTCCGGCACGGTGCTATAAAAAATATTATTTTTATACACCGCCCCGCCACCCAAAAGAAACGCGCCCTGTCCCAAATAATTAAGCGAGAGAGCCGGATACACAAGAAACAACCATCCCCATCTGATAGGTCTTTTACCGAAATGTCCCAAGTCAGCATATAACGCCTCGCCTCCGGTAACAGCCAACATCACCGCTCCCAAAATCAAAAACAGATGCTTCCAATCAACATGCCACAAAAACTTTATGGCGTTTAACGGATTCAATGTTTCAAGTATCTTGGGATGAGCCATAATCTGCGCCAACCCCAAAGCCGCTATGACCAAAAACCAAACAGCGACAACAACACCAAAAATCCTCCCTATCTTAGCCGTGCCATTTTTTTGGAAAGCAAAAAGCAAAGTCAAAATAGCTATTGTAATCGGTACAATGTATGGGTCAAAAGCTGTAGTTGCTAATCTCAAACCCTCAACCGCCGCCAAAACTGAAATCGAAGGAGTAATAAGCCCATCGGCAAACAAAAGCCCGGCTGAAAGTATAAGCGCTGTGCCTGCGATAATTGCCGCCCGGGATTTAACCCCGCTCAACAATCCAAAAAGAGCAAACACTCCGCCCTCGCCATTATTGTCAGCGCTCAACACAAAAACCACATACTTAATAGTTATGATAAGAGTCAAAACCCAAAACACAAGACTTATCACTCCTAATACGTTGTCGGGACTAATCGGCAAATTGCTATGGCCAAAAAATACCTGGTTTATGGCATACAAAGGCGACGTCCCAATATCACCGAAAACAACGCCCAAGGCCGCGACTATCAAAACCCCAATACCCTTGTTTGAACCCGTTTCAGAGCTCATTTTCTCTCCTTTTTCCGCCTGTCAACGTACCGCAATATACTAGCATAAAAGTTCAAAAAAAGCAAAAAAATGACGACAAGCTTGGCGAATAATGTTCTCGGATCGTCATTGCGAGTGCATCCGAAGCCCTGCCTGTCGGCAGACAGGAATCTCGGAAGTCCCACTTCCCCATATTATTCCCCGCATTTGGAAGTGGGACTTCCCAAATATTGAATTTAAGAAGTGACACTTCCGCGGGAAGAGTCACTTCCGTTGCTTCGCCAAGCCTCGCAATGACGATCTTATATATTATTCACCAAACTCATAAACAAAAAACCCGCTTCGCGCGGGCATTACTTAATCCTCTCAAAAACTCTAAAGCAAAAATCATGGGGATTTTTTTCGTTTTTAACTCCTTTCAAATATTTAATCTCTTTCCATTCACTCCAATCAACCGGCGGGAAATAAGCATCGCCTTCAAAGTCTTCATCAATAAAAGTTAAATGCATTTGATTGGCAACTTTCAAAAATCTTTTATACACCTCCGCTCCACCTATTATATAAACCCCACAATCCTTGGCGGCGGAGAGAGCCGCGTTAGCCGAATCAGCAATTATACAGCCCGGTGCCAAATAATTTTTATCTCTTGTCAGAACAATATTTAGCCTCCCGGGCAATGTTTTACCGATCGACTCATAAGTTTTCCGACCCATGACAACAGCTTGCCCCATGGTCAAATGCTTGAACATCAATAAATCGGCCGGCAATCTCCACGGCAACTTGCCATCCTTTCCTATAACCCCGTTTCTTGCAATAGCCACGACAATCGCTATCATACCGCCACCTCCCCTTTTATGGCCGGGAGCGGATCGTAGCCGACGACTTTTAAGTCAGCAAACTCAAGCGACTCGATGTCTTCCAAAGTTTTAATATCTTTAATTATTTCCAACCGAGGCAATGGTCGAGGATTGCGTTTCAACTGTTCCTCGACTTGTGCGAAATGATTTTCATAAATATGCGTATCACCCAAAAGATGAACGAAGTCGCCCGACTCTAATCCGGAAATTTTAGCAATCAAAGTCAAAAGCAAAGAATAAGACGCGATGTTAAAAGGCACTCCCAAAAACATATCGCAGCTTCTCTGGTAAAGCACACACGACAACCGGCCATTAGCCACATAAAAATGAAAAAAGCAGTGACATGGCGGGAGCGCCATATGAGGCACGTCCACCGGATTCCAAGCGGTTATAATCAATCTACGGTCATTCGGATCTTCTTTAATTCTATGGACGATCATTTTTAATTGATCAATCTCGCCACCCTGCCCGTCCGACCAATGCCGCCATTGATGCCCATAAACAGGACCCAGCTCTCCCCACTCTACCGCGAAAGAGGCGTCCTCTTTAATCTTTGCCGCGAATTTCTTTAACTCCGCTCTCCACGGCGAAGAATATTTTGGAAAAGCCGATTCTAAAGCATTAATTCGCAAATATTTCTGAAACGCCCACTCATCCCAAATATGCACGTCTCTATCAATCAAATACTTTATATTTGTTTCGCCTCTTATAAACCAAATAAGCTCTATCGCGATTCCTCTAAAAAATACTTTTTTGGTGGTCAAAAGCGGAAAGCCGTCTTTCAAATCAAACCTCATCATTTCGCCAAAAAGACCTTGAGTCTTAATGCCGGTTCTATTATCTCTTATAAGACCTTGCTCGCGCACCTTCCGAAGCACGTCCAAGTATTGCTTCATCTATTATTCTCCTTTCAATGTTCAGTCTTAAAATAATATACAAAAACTACTCGCTCGTCAAAGACGCGCGAGTAGTTTTTGTAATGCATTTCCTAACAAGCTAGTGAAGCTAGAAGCTATTAACTAGTTTTCAATATTCCATCCCTCCTCCGTGCCCATGCCCTCCTCCTGCCGACTCCTCTTTTTTAGGGATCTCGGTGACTGCCGCGCCGGTCATTAAATAATTGGTAGCAACGGATAACGCGTTCATGAAAGCGGTTTTTACAACCTTAAGCGGATCCAAAATGCCCAACTTCTTCAAATCTTTAACCTCATTAGTATAAGCATCAAAACCCAACCAAACTTTATCAACGCTGTTCGCAGCTTCTTTTTGTTTAACAATTTCAGAAATAATAACCGAAGGAGTTTGCCCGCTATTCGCTGAAATGGCGGTAATTGGGGCCTCAAGCGCACGGGTTAAAATCGCATTGATCGCCACCTTAACCGATGAAGATTCTTTCTTGAATTCGGCTTTGAGAGCTTGAAGTGAATTAAATAACGCCATTCCTCCGCCCGGCACAATACCCTCTTCCATGGCGGCGCGAGTGGCAGAAACCGCGTCCTCAACTCTTTGTTTTAATTCTTTTTGAGCGGATTCAGTCGGAGCGCCGACTTTAATAACCGCCACGCCCCCAGATAATTTACCAAGTCTTTCTTGCAACTTTTCTTTATCAAATTCCGATTCGATAACTTTGATTTGTGATTTTATTTGCGCGATTCTTTCCGCGATAACTTTCTTATCGCCTTTACCGCCAACAATAGTAGTATTGTCCTTAGTTGATACCACCCTCTTTGCGTGACCTAACTTGCCCAACTCCACATCCTCCAACTTGTTACCCAACTCCTCACTAATTAATTCCGCTCCGGTAACAACGGCAATATCTTGAAGCATTTCTTTTTTCCTATCACCAAAACCAGGCGCTTTCACAGCCAAAGCTGTAAAGATTCCACGTAATTTATTGACTACCAAAGTGGTAAGCGCCTCACCGTCAACGTCTTCGGCAACGATTACCAACTCTTTTTTCCCCGCCTCCACCATTTTTTCAAGCAACGGCAAAAGCTCCTTAATGGAAGAAACTTTCTTATCTGTGACTAAAATATAAGGATCATTTAACTCTGATTCCATTCTCTCCGCGTTGGTAACCATGTAGGGAGCGATATAGCCCTTATCAAATTGCATACCTTCAACTATCTCATAAGAGTTCGCAATAGTATTTGAGTCTTCAATAGTCACAACGCCTTCCTTCCCAACTTTTTCCATCACTTGGGCAATCAACTTTCCAATTTCCTGATCTTTAGCGGAAAGAGTTGCCACCTCTTCAACTTTCTTAATATCATTTATATCTTCTCTTTGTTCTTCCAAAGATTTAATAACTTTTACGCTCTCATTTTTTAATTCCTCAGCCAATTGAATAACATTAAAACCTCTTTCTTTGATAGTTTTCTCCCCCTCGTCAATCATAGCGTGCGCCAAAACAACGGAAGTGGTTGTTCCGTCTCCTACATTATCATTAGTTTTATCGGCCGCTTGCTTGATGAGATCGGCTCCCAAATTTTCAAATTTATTTTCAAGCTCGATTTCTTTGGCAACTGTTACGCCATCAAAAGTAACTTGGGGCGCGCCATAACCTTTTTCAATGACAACCGCCCGACCACGAGGCCCCAAAGTCATCCTGACCGCTTCGGCTAATTTATCTATGCCTTTTTTCATCGCGCTCCGCGCGTCTTCGTTAAATAAAATATTTTTTGCCATAAAATTTGTTTCAATTATTCTATAATCGCCAATACATCATCCTCATCCCCAACTAAATACTTCTTGCCATCGACCTCTAACTCGTCCGGACCATACTTCTTAAACAAAACCTTATCCCCAACCTTAACGGACATAGGGCTCCGCTCGCCTTTATCATTTAACTTTCCGGGACCAACGGCAACCACCTTCCCCAACATCGGCTTCTCCCGCTCCGCTGTGTCGGGGAGAACAATACCCGATTTAGTTTTTTTATCTTCCGTAACCGGCTCTATAAAAATACGATTTGATAATGGTTTAAAATTCATAAATATAATGCAAATCTACAAATAACATGCGAATAATACAAATTACGAATAAATTTTATTTGTAAATTTGTTATTCGTAATATTCGAATAAAATTTGTAAATTAGTATTACTTTTTGGCACTCTCGACTTTAGATTGCTAATATAATAACTCAATATAGTCTCAAAGAGTAACAGTGTCAACTGATAAACTCACTACTTGATTAAAAAATCGCCTTACGGCGATTCTACTCCAAAAGATCAGAACCCAAAATTTTCTTCATCGAAAAATTAATTACTCTTTTAATCTCTCGCCATATATCACCAGTTACTCCATCCTCCCCTCCGTCATTCAAATCCACGCGCCCCACGAAAATTATATAAGGAACCTCCGGATGTTTTTTAAAATGCTCCGCGCTCTTGTTGAGCATCTTATCGGTTACCGGCGTTTGCTTATCAATCTCGCGAACCGAAACCGGCAAAAACAGTCCAACGGTATTTTTCGTATCTGAAGTCTTTACCTGAAACGGGAAACAAAACGGCAACGGATAAAAACTCCCGTCATCAAGTTTCACTTTAATAAAAATCAAAAAATCAATTCCGCCCTGATCTATCAAGCTGTTTGGATACGCATGCACAAACTTCATCTGCTTGGCATCTATCCGCTTTTCGTTAGCTGATCCGTCATCTCTCCCAAAATAAATAAAACTTGCCTCTACACCGCCATGCACTTCAAGACTCTTTCTGAAGATTTCTTCGGAGTCCTGATGATCCACTCGCTTCGCTCTATACCGACGAGCCACTCACACCCTCCCACTAAATTCCAATCACAAATTAAGATTATCACTCTCCAATCATTTTTTCAAACTTTCTTCTATCCGGATGAAACTCTAATTCAAAATCCGTGTATTTGATACGGGGCATATACCCGGAAACATCACGGCGCAAACTGCGCTCAATCTTCTTGACCTGAAAATACTTAACAATTCTTTCTAAAATATCGCCAAAATATCCGTCTAAAACCAATTCGGAAAAATTTTTAAAAATACTTGGAGGTAATCGGCTAAATCGCAAATCATCCGCAAATTGCAATATATCTCCTGCCCAAACTCTATTCGCCGCCAAAAACGCATTTATTTTATCTTTGTCTCCCCACAAAGGAACCAAATTTCTATATAGATTTCTCCAAGAATCAGAATACGGCCCTTCCAAAACCATTGAGTCCGAGGTAATAAAATGATTTAGACAAATTTTGTCCGAGGCTAATTCATTGTGAGACAATCTTTTTCTCCTCCAGCCAAAAAAACTGAAAAAAACGATGGCAAAAAACCTGGCGGAAAAAATTCGCCCGCGCCTTACACTCACAATTACATCAAAATCAGAGGTTGGTGAAACATTGCCTATGGCCATAGAGCCCGCGGCGACGGCAAACTCTACAAACGGAATATGTCTAAAAAACCTTGCTCGCCCTAAAAACTTCTTCCACTTTTTGTCATATAAAACTTGCTGTTGCCTAATCGCTAAATGTAACCCCTCACGCTTATGAACTGACATTAAAAGATTGCCCAGAAAGGGGGCTTTTTGGAGCCCGCTCCGGGGCGCTTGCCCAAGTCCTAGTTTCCAAAAAGCCCCCTTTCTGGGCAATCTATGTTGTGAGTTGTGAAGAGTTACCGCTAAATCTATTGACATATTTAAAAATATTTGCTATAATACACAGTGTCCAAAAAAGGATCGGAGTTAGGAGGAAAAAATGGACGCGCACACCATTGATTTCTGGGCAGTCCACGGCATTCTTTTCTGTTTGGCTTGCGCCGTCTTTCCGCGACTTACTCTATTTTTTCTTAGCTTCGCAGCCAATACGCTGGCGATCACTCCGTTGGGTATCTTGGGATGGTTTTTTATGCCTCGCTTGACTATTGCCATCATCGGTACCATGTATTATGGTGACACCAATCCCCTTCTGGTTGTCATCGCTTGGCTAGTGGCTATATCCGGTGAATTTGGTGAGAAAAAAATCGCTGTCAGAAGGAATGGTGGTAAACAGAACTAAATTATATCAACCGCAAATCAAACTGCGGTTTTATATTTTAAACTTCCACACCACCCTCCATATTCATTATTCGCTGATCTGCGGTTTATCAATAGCCGCGACATCCACCCCAATCGCCTCCCCACCGACTTTCAAAACATCTTTTTCAATCTTACCCAATTCTTTGCCAGCCAAGTTGTAAGCGTTAACCGTTGTGCTTAAATTATTACCTATACGGGAAAAATATTCGTTATACGCCTTAAGATGCTTAGAGAGCTGATTAACATTTTTCAAAATTTCTTTAGTTGATTCCTGAATCTGATACGCCCTCATCCCCTGCCACATAGATTGTAAAGTGACATAAAAAGTAGTGGGTGAAACAATGTGCACCTTTTTTTCGTTAATGGCATAGTCAATCAAGTCTCGAGTATTAACTTTCACCGCACCAACTTTATTGACTAGTAAATCATAATAAATGCCTTCGGCCGGAATAAACATAAAAGCAAATTCCATCGTCCCCTCCTCGGGACGAATGTATTTTGAAGTTTCGTCTATTCTATTTTTCAAATCCTGTTTGAAAGTTTTTTCTAACGCCTCACGCTCCACGGAGTCCGATGTGTCGATAATGCGATTATAATTTTCCAACGAAAATTTAGAGTCTATCGGGATGATCTTGTCGCCCAGACGAATAATGGCATCCACAATCACACCATCGGCAAATTTATATTGCATTTCATACTGCTTTGGCTGGAAAGCGTTTTTAAGGAGCGTCTCCAAATAATACTCACCAAAGATGCCGCGCTGTTTTGGATTTTTCAAAATATCTTGCAAATTTTTTAACTGATCGGTAAAAGTTAAAACTTGCTTATTTGATTCTTGAAGTCGCGTCAAATGCTCGGAGACGTTTCTGATGAGCTCATTTCTCGCCGCCTCGCTCGAATGCGCGGCCCGCACCGATTCCGTTAGTTTCGTATCCATGACTCTAGACATTTCATTCAACTGATTTTGAAGCATTAAAAACGACTGCGTGTCATCTTTTGGTTTCTGCCCGCCTAATTCTTTTTTCATAAACCAAAAAATCGCCACGAACCCGGCTAAAATAATAAACGCGAAAAATAAAACAACCCACATACTCATACTTTCAATCTAAATCAAATAACACGTAGCAGCAAGCCGCAGTCTGCAATGAAACAAATCATTTTTCAAATATAAAATCCAAAAGCTAAAAACAACGCTGATAAGCCTACCTGCGCCACAATGCCGAATACCGGAGCCACTTCTCTTAAGCGAATATTTGAATGGAAAAAGTCATGAACTTTTTGGTGAACACCCAAGATCTTATTAGGCATAGCCAATCTTACCCCCTGCAAAAAATCCGGCAATACTCCGCCCGCAATCCCCGCAAAAAGTTTAAAAAACTCAAACCAGTTATCCGGATAAAAAAGCATCAACGGCACCAAAACTCCCAATAAACCATCAAAAGCAATTTTTATCAAAAATGGCTTTAGCTTCTTAGGATCGCCACTCCCGTCAACGCCCGCCTCATAATCATAATGCGGGATCATATCCATTAAATAATGACTCAATAATCCCACAAAAAAAGCGGCTGGAACTGACTTTTGGACCACCGATAACGCCCCACCTACTATAGAATGTGTAACTAAAATCATATAATTAAAACCCTTCATGCACCCAAGGGGTAACATCATCATAATACGGATTTGCTATAATAAAAATAGGTCGTATATCAACATATTTTATTAAAAATTTATAAAATGAATCCAAAACAATTTTTATTAATCGGAGGAGCGATCCTCGTTTTAGTAGGAGTCTTGGGATTTGCAGGAATTATCGGCCCAACTCCCGAAGATAGTTTATTGGGGGATTTATGGTGGTTCGATAATGGCGAAAACTGGGCTCACCTAATATTGGGATTAGCCGCGTTAATTGCCTTAAAGGTATTAAATGAAGGCATGCAGAGATGGCTGGTTGCCGCGGTGGGGCTCTTGGCCTTAGTCGTAACCGTCTATGGATTTGTAATTGGCGAAAATCTTTTAGGAGCCAATTTAGAAAATCCGGCTGACAATATCTTGCATCTGGTTATCGGTCTCTGGGCTCTCTATGCCGCAAAAGGCGGTAAATCCATGAGCTCACAAATGCAAATGCCGATGTAAATGCAATCAAAAAATCCCGATACTCGGGATTTTTGATTACCTACCTTGCTACTCGCAGAAGCGAAGCAATGCAGTCTCTTTTGTGGGCATCAGCTTCAAAAACCAGCAAAGAAACCAACTCTTTTGAGAGCGAAGGACGAAGGCGATGGGTAACAAATCAATGATGCTTTTTGGCATGAAATAAGCAAAAATTTACTGTATGAGTCCCAATTTATTTTTTTCATAAAAAAATAAATAGGTCGAGTTCAAATTTTTGCTCTATTTCACACAAAAAGCGAATTGATTTGTCCATCGGCGAAGTTTCGCTTGAAAAAGAATTGATTTTGTCTTCGTCGCTCATAAAACAACTTCTTTTTGTTGAGAAAATCCAGCCAAAAAATCTATTACTCTTCTTGTCTTTTAACTTGCTTTCTCTTATTAGCGTCCAAAATTCTTTTCCTAACTCTTATATTTTTTGGCGTTACCTCTACCAACTCATCTGACCCGATATATTCAAGAGCGTATTCCAAAGTCATCTCATGAGGAGGTGTAAGCGCGATTGGGACATCATGCCCTCTTGTGCGGACATTCGAAAGTTGCTTCTCTTTGGCAATATTTACCTCCAAATCAAATTCGCGAGAACTCTCTCCGATTACCATTCCTTGATAAACCGGAACGCCGGGGCCGATAAACATCAACCCTCTTTGCTGAGCATTGTCTAAGGCATGCGCGGTGCTAACTCCCGGGTCAGTCGCGACAATCGATCCATTGATTCTTTTTTGAATCTTAGACGATGCGACTGGGCGATACTCGTCAAAATTGCTATGTAAAATTGCCAAGCCCTTGGTTCTCGTCATAAGAGCGGATTTCAAGCCGATAATCCCGCGAGTCGGTATGCTATATTCCAATTCAACTTCTTTGTCGCCCTGAATCATATTTTTAACTTCGCCACCTCTCCGTCCCACTTCTTCGATAACCGGACCCTGAAAATCCCCCGGCACCTCAATCACCAACCGCTCAAACGGCTCGAGCTTCACTCCACCAACTTCTTTCATAATAACTTCCGGTTGTGACACTTGAAGCTCATATCCCTCCCTCCTCATGGTTTCGATCAAAATAGCCAAATGAAGTTCGCCGCGACCCGAAACCAAAAATTCGTCCGGGGATTCGGTCTCCTCCACTCTTAAAGCCACGTTAGTTTCTAATTCTTTAAATAACCGGTCTCGCAAATTGCGCGAAGTTACATATTTGCCGTCTTGACCGGCAAAAGGACTATTATTAACTGAAAATGTCATCCTAACCGTCGGCTCCTCAACTTTAACAGCCGGCAAGGCCATAGGACTTTCAGCCGAAGCGATAGTTTCACCGATTTTTACGTCTTGAAACCCGGCCAAAGAAATAATATCTCCGGCAACCGCTTCGGGCACTTCAATTTTCTTCAAACCGTCAAAATGCATAAGGCTCGTTACTTTCGATTTCACAATCGTCCCGTCAATTTTTATCCTGGCAACCGTCTCACCCTGCGAAATTTTACCGGCATGAATTTTCCCTATGGCAATCTTTCCTTTAAAGTCATCGTAGGCCAGGGCCAAAACCAACATTTGAAACGGATCGTCAGGCAAAACATCCGGCGCCGGAATATATTTAACAATCGCGTCAAACAAAGGCACGATATCTTTCCCGATAACTTTATCATCAAGCGAAGCCAATCCCTGTGTGGCGATTGTGTAGACAATCGGAAAATCCAACTGTTCAGTTGTCGCCCCCAGTTGTGAGAATAAATCAAAAGTCCTGTTAACGACCTCTGTAATCCTCGCCCCCGCCTTATCAATTTTATTTATAACCACAATCGCTTTCAGCCCTAAAGCTAGAGCATTTTTTAAAACAAAACGCGTCTGGGGCATGGGACCTTCTTTGGCGTCAACCAAAAGTAAAACACCATCGGCCATCCGAAGAGTTCTCTCTACCTCGCCGCCAAAGTCGGCGTGGCCCGGAGTGTCCACGATATTTATCTTAATACTACCGTAATTCACGCTCGCATTTTTTGCCTTTATGGTAATACCGCGCTCACGCTCTAAATCCATCGAGTCCATGACCCTTTCTCCCATTTCATTCAAATGCTTATCCGCGTGAGTATATTGAAGCATGGTATCAACCAAAGTTGTTTTGCCATGATCAACGTGAGCGATTATTGCTATGTTTCTTATATTTTCTCGTTTCATATTAAATACAATCTCCTTATTATACACTAAGTCTTCTAAAAATACAAAAAAGCGGCCTCTAGCCGCGTATTAAAACCCTTTAAATTTTCTCCCCTGTAATAATAGTGGCTCTATCAGATGACTGAACGCTTACATCGCAACCCATCTTCTTTAAGGCAACTCCTATGGCCAATGTCTTATAGGTCCTCTCAACCGCCGCTTGGATCGCATGCATCTCGTCTTCACTCTGTTTGGCAAGTTTATGAAAGGTACTGTTCCGCACAAAATTAGTTGTCTTCTCCGCCACATAGAGCTTGTCATAAGCGTAAGTCGGCTTACCATTCTTGTCGAGTATGATTCCCACACCTTGCGGCAAATCTTTAGTGCGAATAGCCCCAAAAATCTTTTTACCATGCCACTCTGCAACATTATCACGCTCATCCACCGAGTCAACGGTAGCAGTTACCTTACCATCACGATTCTTGGCGACCATCTCCATGGCCTTCTTCAAAAGCTCCGGGTCAACTTTATTAAGACTGCACTGGTATTCCGCAATGTGGCTCATCTCTCCCTCCATTATCTGCCTTTTTAGGTCAATTACATCCTAACCAAAACATGGAGGCAAGTCAACTTGACTTTTCTATAACGATAGACTATAATACACACAACACCGAAATAGAGGAAAAATATGTTGACTACGCTCATTGGGCTAGGCGTACTCGTTGCGCTTTCTTTATTGAAAGTTATTTTCATAGAAGTCACGGATCACATTATGTACAACTACCGTAGAAATCTGTTAAATGTGACTGGAGTGATTGCAGTTACGGGTGTTTATCTAGTCATTGTCCTATACATCGCCCACATTATAGGCGAAGGAATGATTTCGAAGTTTGCTAAGCCGCAAGAAGACAAAACCGCTGTCCAACCGGAAAAGAAGTAGAAAAACCCCCGACCATCGGGGTCTTTTTTTACTTCACAATCTAAAACTCTAAAATCCTCTCAATCGCCTTAACCGTCAACCCTAAAAAATTATCCCATTTCAAACTGTCAAAAGATGATGTGTTTAACGACAACCCATGCTCGCTGTATAACCCAAAATACACCACGACCAACGCTATAAAAACCAGAGCAAATGAAATCTTAATAATTTTTTTATGATCTACATCCATGACTTAAATGATACCAAATAATAGGCCAAACTTCTCTACCTTATTAAACTCAATCATCGTCTTCGTCGCTCAACCATTTTTAAACTAAAACGGAGCAACATAGTCTCTTTTGTGAGCATCGTCTTCGTCGCTCACAAAAGAGACTATGTTGCGAAGCACTCATAGGATTATGAAACAGACTTTACTCTCTTGTTTACATAAGGACAATACTCGCACTCGGAGCCCACCACCGGCAAACCGCCGTCATAAATCTCTTTGGCTCTGGTTATCGCCCCCTCTACCCAAGATGAATCACCCAATAACGGCTCCAAAAAAATATCAAAAGATAGTTTAGCATCATGAAAACCATTGGCCTTATTAACTCGCGCGAAAAGAAAATAACCGATATTTGAAACTTTAAATCCGTTTTGCTTCAAAAGCCATTGATAAACTTCCATCTGCCTTTTATAGCTATCGTAAATTTTATGAGCGGTTGAGCCGGTGGCTTTATAATCCACAACAATCAGCTCGCCCGCCGGGTTAATCCACACATCATCAACCGCGCCATAAACTAAAAAACCGGTATCTTGATGCTCAAACTGCACGCCGGTAAAATTGTGCCTCCATGAGTCCATCTCGGGCGCTTTATAAGGCACGGCGTCAATCTTATTTTCTGAAATAATACGATGGGGAGTCCCCGCCATTCGGTGCTCGTCAAATTCTTTTTTTAACAAAAAATCAATGGCGTTATTGATGGTAAACGGAAACCCGGGCGGCCTTTTAATGTCGTGCCGCATATCAAGCCAAAAACACCTTGGGCAATCAATAGATAACTCTATTTTAGTGCGCGATAATTTAATCATTCATATTAATTTTAATCTTTTATAAAATAAAAAGCCACGCTCTACGCGCGGCTGACTCTAAGGTGAGGATACGGCCTCCGAAGACTTTTCGTCTTCTTGTTTCTTGACCCCCGGGAGCGGCTGATTATCAAACATGGCAAAATTAATGCTGACTCTATACGAGAATGAAGTAAGAAAAATAAAAACGCATGCCAGTATGCCCGAAAATGCTATTATGACCAAAACTTGATCGGATATCGCAGTAAGAGACAAAAACTCCAATACAATCCTTCCTCCATCAAGCGGCATAAGGGGTATGATGTTTGAGAAGCCCAAAAGAAAACCCATAAGAATAAAGAAGCTCGCTCCTCTCATAAAAATAGAATTTTTATTCCATTCAAAAGGCAAGCGATAAACTCCCACCCCTATGGTTTTACGCCCGAAAGACAGAATTTCAATAAACAGCCGCGCTATCATCAAAAACAATCTAAAAGGCGTAACGGCCATCTCAAAAAGAAAATCCAAAAACCTCAACCTGCCCGTCAAAACTCCGGCAAATTGTATAAGAAATATCAAAGCCAAACTGGATAATAGGTTATTGACAATACCCATTACACTGATCAAAAGACGTACCTCAAGTGGAAGTTTGGCAATCGCCTCGACCCCTTCTTTAGAAAAATCATTATAGGCGCCTAACGGAACGATTCTTATGCTAAAAAGAGTGTCTCCAGCCTGCTTTTGGTAAATCGAGGGACCTATACCCAAAGAAAATTCCTTAACCGGAACGTCATTTACTCTCGCCATATGAAAATGACCAAATTCATGTATGCCAAACTGCACGTATAGTATAAATAAAGACAACGCTATCCAAGCTACCACTCTCAAAGCGGCACTCCTCTCAATGTGCTAATAGGAGTATACTGAAAACTCGAAAAATATACAAATTAAATCCCCCGCCTTTTACAACGCGATAGCCTTAATCGCCATAAAAAGCGGGAACTCTTCACGCGCCAAGTCCTCAGCGTTAGCTTTAGGACCACGTTGGCTTTTTTTATGAGAAACCCATTCGGACACATCACAAATGACAAAGCCGGCTCCTTTTAAAGCTTTAAAGTAAGATTGCAACGGCCTATGAAACGACCATGTTATTTCTTTTTTATTCTCTCCCGGGTGCATTTCAATTGGCACCTTGAGCTCTGTCATATAACGATTAATTTTTCTGTATTGCAAGCTTTGCCCCTCGTCCCACCCCCACCCTGAAAATTTAGGAATTCTAAGCACCGGATGATTCAAAACCAAAACCATTCTGCCGGCCTTTTTCAACACTCTTTTCATCTCTTTAAAAACGGAGTTAATATCGTCTATATTTTGAAGCGCTAAAATAATTACCGCGGCACCAAATGCGCCGTCGTTTATAAAACTCAAATTACGGGCATCCGCCACTTTATAGATAATATCTTTCGACGATTTCTTTTTCGCTATATCAATTAGGCCCGCTCCCGCGTCAACCCCCAGGACATTCGCCCCCCGATCATGAAATTCCCGCGAAAAAAATCCCTCGCCACAAGCCAAGTCCAACACATCTTCTCCACTTTTTAAATCAAGCAAACCCAAAACACCGGGTAAAATCACCTCTTTTTGATAACTACCTCTTTCCTCAACAACTTTTGAGTACCACCTCGCGTGACTCCCCCATGAAGTTTTTGGCTCGCGGTCGGGTTGCCCCGCCCGCTCTCTTTTTCTTTGCATATAAATATAATAATAAAAAACGGCTGATTTCTCAACCGTCAAAATTAATGATTCCTAAAATACCACTCGACTATGTATAAACCCAAAACTCCAACGATCGCCAAAAAAATTCCGACCTTAACCATCAACTTGCTCCAATCATTCATTTCTTCTCCTCCGCCTTTTCTTTATTCTGTTCATCGCCTTTCTTAACAAAATAGAGGGACAAGACCACCACCACGACAGTCAGAACCAAAGCGTACAAAAATTTCGCCAACGGAATGTTTTCAATACCTACATACTTATCAAACAACGACTTTATAGCATCGTTCCAAGCCAAAGCTACCACGATCCCCAAAGCCGTCATAATGGCGGTAGTCATCTTATCCCAAAAGTTCAAAACTGCTTTCTTGATCTCATTTTCCACGTCAGGCATCTATTCCTCCAACGGCTATTGTTTCAGATAACAACATTATAACAAAATATCAACAAATAGTAAAGGACTTTTATTTTTGCAACTTCTCACGACTCACAACAGCAAATTGCGCAGAGATAAGAGTTTTTGGAGACTAGGACTTGGGCAAGCGCCCCGGAGCGGGCTCCAAAAACCTTTATCTCTGCGCAATTTTTCGAGGCCATTATTCACCAAATTCCGGCCAAAACAAAATTCAATACCCCGCGAACTCCTCTATTCTAATATTATCGTCCGTTACCCCCGCGATATTCAACATCTGCCACATGGACGTCACCATATCGGGTGGGCCGGATAAATAATAAATCGGCGATAAAATATCAGGAGCGTATTTCTTTATCATCTCCAAATCAATACGCCCAAAATTATATTTCCAATTAGGGTCAAACGATTCTGTAAGCGTAGGAGCTAAAATCAAATTTTTATCTTCCTCTGCCCACTTTTCAAAATCTTCTAAAAAAACTGTCTCCGCCCTGTTTCTGTTTGAATAAATCACAATGACTTTATGCGGCAAATCCTCTTCAATTTTATATTCAACAATCGAACGAACAGGCGTTATGCCGATGCCTCCGGCTAAAAATACAGCGGGACGGCTAATGTCTTGATGAAGCACAAAAGATCCTCTGGGTTTTGTAACTTTAACTTTGGTGCCTATTGGCATCTCTTTCAAACTATTTTTAAAAGCGGTTTTTCTCATCCGCATGGCAATCATTATATGATCGCGCATGTTAGGAGAACTCGCCATTGAAAGATCGCGCTCGTTCCCCTCTTCGTCAGTATATGGCGGGTCAATTAACAAAAATTCAGCCCATTGCCCCGGTTTAAATGAAAAATCAACTCCGGTAGTATCAAACCAAAAGGCCATAGTCCCCGCCGCGATTTCTTTCCTGTCTTTTAATGGCAATAAATATTCCATATTAATAAATTCTAACCCAAATCAACAAATTATAAAATAAAATGATAGAATGTAATCCTTGCTTGCATTATGCAAAAACCAATCTATGGCCTTGCGATGGCCATAGATTGGGAACGCTAAAATCCGACAATTAAATCCCCGCGCAAAATTTGCGCGGGGAAAAGAACAAAGGGCAAAAAATCCAAGTGCCAGGGCTAAAAAATCAAAACCAAAGGGCTAAGTTAACTCGCGAGCACAGCGGAGGGATCCGAAGCACTCCAGTCATCGTCAAGCCAATAGTAGTGACACCTCCAGCAACCACCACCCCAATACAGATAACGGACGTAAAGAGAATCGGAAGAGTCGCGGTAAATAGTCCCCCAAAAGAAAATATATCTAGTCTTCCCATTCTCACCTACTTTCCAATCTTCGGGAATAAGTTGAGGATTTTTAATAAGATAATCTAATAAATTGGCGTTTAAAACTTTCTGCTTCTCTAATTCTTTTCTTAATTTCTGGCCTGAAATAGATTTTTCGTCTCTTTGGCTATCTGATAAATAAAGCTTGATTTTCTTTGGATCCCATTTAAATTGACCTTGTTTTTGATGGGATTTTAGCTTAAGTCCGTTTGAGATAAAAGGATCAGAGTCAAGGTCTATTATGGGAATGGATGGGTCTTGGTCTTTGCTATCCTGATTTTCTTGAAGAATCTCATCCTTAAGCTTCAAAGTGAAATCTATCTCATCTTCAGATAATCCTTCTTTCTTCAAATCGTCAGTAAGCATTTTCAAAATCTTGCCTTTAATTTCTTCTACTTTCCTTACTTTATTCAATAATTCTTTATTATTATTTTCAAATATCCGCTTCTTCTCTTCTTCCGATTTCTTCTCAAATTCTTCGAGTTCCACTTCTTTCCATATCTCTTCATTGGATAATATAAGATATTCGGCTGATAAGCACTTCTTATTATTTATCTTTTCCAGTTGTTCAGGGGTGAACATTTTGTCTCCTCCCTTGTTTCTTTTACTTTCTTGATTTATTAATGAACGTAGCTAGTATGGCACAATTTAATTTATATGTAAAATTTAGGTCATAGCCGCATACAGTTTCACAACTTTCCGCCAATATGTCCGATCGGACATATTGGCGGAAATAAACAAAAATTAAAAAATATATAAAAAAATAACATCCCAACATTCTCAGGAATTTGGGATGTTATTTTATAAATCTCGAAAAGTTAATCAGGAAAAATAACCATTTCAAAGATTAATCTTTGAAATGGTGACTTTTTTCCAAAAAAAATAGCGCCGATGGCGCTATGAAATTCTGTTATGGAGTTCTATGAGGAACACATCTAAAACATAATAATTTATAAATTTTACCCTTGATAACAATACATCTCAATATTTCGCCCAATTCGACTCCCACTCCGCAAACCGCGCAAACATCTCTATCATTATCGTGAGCTTCAGAACAAACAGAGGGAGTTAAACGGTCGGGAGTAGTCAAAAAAATAGTTTTTTTGCCGCAAATTTTACAAAATTCAAAACTATGCGGATGCGCTCCCTCACACAATAAATATCCGCAGACCGGGCAAATATCCTCCTGATCCCTCATCTTTCTACTCCACAATTTCTACGACTTTTTCCTTTGATGCCAACCCTCCGACTATCTCAACTTGATATTTCTTTACTCCTAGAAATTCCGCGAGTGCCCTCTCAATCGCCTTATTGGCCTTTCCTTCTTTCGGCGGTTCTTTCACAAAAACTTCAAAATGCGCATCGTCTATCTGAACAACTTTTTCTACTTTAGAATTCGGCTTAGCTTTAATAAAAACTTTTCTTGTCATAGCTTTAAGAAATTTATTTCTCATGCTTTTGAATCTCCACCCCGGCGCTCTTGGCTAAATCCAAAACTTTTTCCGACGCCTCATAACGCCCCATGTAAAAGCTTCCGTAAACCACTCTTTTAATACCGGAGTTCACAATCATTTTGAAACAATCATAACAAGGAGAATTGGTTACATACAGAGTCGCGCCATCAATACCTGCCCCATGTTTCGCGGCCTGAAGTATGGCATTCGCTTCAGCGTGAACGGTTCTAACGCAATGCCCATCTACAATTTCATGTCCGATTTCATCGCAATGCGGCAAACCCCTCGCGGCTCCGTTATATCCGGTAGAAAGTATCACATGGTCTTTCACAATCACAGCCCCCACATGTAATCTGTCACAAGTGGCCCTCGCCGAAACATCTTTAGCAATGTTCATAAAATACTCATCCCAACTTGCCCGCGCCATATTAACTCTCCGTCAATCTATCGCGACAGCTATAATATAACAATCAAATTATCAAAAGTAAATGAAGTTCATATTATAAACCGGCTATTTTGAGCTATTCGCAAAGGCAATGGGTAACAAATCAATGAATCTTTTTGGCATGAAATAAGCAAAAATTTGCTGTATGAGTCCCAATTTGTTTTTTTCATAAAAAAACAAATTGGTCGAGTTCAAATTTTTGCTATATTTCACACAAAAAGAGAATTGATTTGTCCATCGTCGGAGCATTAGCGAAAAATAGCCGGTTTATAATGTAATCCTTTATAAAATTATCCCACACTCGCCCCCGGTAAAACCTCTTTCTCTGGCATCAAAACCGCCGGTCCGCTATCATCTTTAGCGGCTAAAAGCATGCCGTTACTCACCTGCCCCATAAGTTCCCTTGGCTCCAGATTAGCGACAATTACAATCTCTTTGCCAATTAAAACTTCCGGCTCATAAACCCTACCAATGCCGGCAACTATTTGTCTTAGCACAGCAACGCCTTCTTCGTTTTTATCTCCGGCATTTAACTGCAACTTCAAAAGCTTTTCAGAGCCCTCTACTCTCTCTGCCGCCATAACTTTAGCAACTCTTAATTCTATTTTTTTAAATTCATCAAAATTAATCATATAAAAATCATATATCCAAAACTAAAAACCGCCAATAGGCGATTTTTAGTAAAATTATTAATTCTTACAAGAGCATTTTGTTTCCGCTTCTTTGCAAGCCGCGCACTTCGGCATGCAGTGATCACCTCCGCAAGCATGACTATTATCGTGCTCTTGGGCTTCCGCACCGCACACATCGCATTTATATCCCTCTACCGCTCCTCCGCAAACCTTACATTTATGATCCATCATAATATTTTAAAAAAATAAATTAATAATTAACTACGGCGACTAATAAAATTATACATTAACTACAATTTAAAACCAGCCCTATTTTCCACTGCCTTGGCTGTTATCTCTAAATTACAGCTATGATGCGTTCTGCGCCACTCCTCGCACAATTTAACGTCAGCTTCGTTTTCGTAATGCAATCCGCATTCGGGACATTGATACAATTTTTTATCCATCTGCTCCATATTATCAGTAAAATATGGTTTTTGTAAGATGATATGGCAAAATCATCCCCTTGCCTTGCGATTCATTCCATAAAATCCAATCAATCTGAAAAGAATAAAGTTTTTTGCCTAATTTCTCCAACTCCTCACGCAAATATTCAACTGCCCAAATTGTCGCGGCTCTAATCTCTAACTCCTCGCGCGATCCTTTTTTTATCAAAACTCGATTTTGAATTTTATTTTCCAATTTATCTGAATATCTCAAAATTCCGTAATGCCGAAAGATTTGAGGCACCTTATAATCCGCGAATGCTGTCGGATATTCTAAATCAGAAAACTTGCCTAAATCTTTACCAAAAAAAGCGGCGTAAATATCCAAGGGCAAAATTTGCGCTCGCTTCAAAAAATATATTTTCTTGCCGCAATAAATAGAAATATCTTGATATGACGGCAATTCCTTGACTATTTTTTTAACTAAATTCTCAAAACTGCCTTTGGCCGCTTTCACAAATTGGCGCGCGTCGCCTTCGTATTTTCTAACCATAACCAAGGCCACTCCCCTTAAAGCCTTAAATCTCTCCTTTAGAAATAATAAATTTTCCCCTCCTTGAAAAATCAAATCGGCAAATTCCTTAAAAGAGATTTTGGCTAAATATTCAAAATTGCTTTTATTGGGATATTTTTCAAAAAAATTCTTCAAAGCCAATGCCATACCAAAATAACCGCCGGTTTTCTTTCCGCGATGTGAAAAATACCACCTCTCGCCCCTATCATTCCAAAAACAAAAATTCAAAGTATCTAAAATAAAAAGATAATTCATCATCTGCTTGTCGTTATCCGTCACCAAATGATATTTATTATCCCAAACCGGTATTATTATCTTTTTGCTCGCCCAAGCTTTGGCCGCCGAAACAACCGCCTCGTGGTCAATAAAAACATCTTTGGCGTTTTTAACTATATTTAAAGTTGTGGTTCTCGCTGGATTTTGCATAAAATATGTTTACATGCGTTACCGGAATGAATAATTGTTATTTTGATAAGCCTCGGAAAGTTAGCTAGAAAATCGCGGAGCTTATAGAAAATTTATCGGGTGCCCGCGAGTCTTCGAACAGGGCGATAAATTTTCGTTAAGTAAGCGAGCTGATTTTCTCTAACTTGGAGAAAAGCTTATCAAAATAACAATTATTCATTCCGGTATTCTAAAACTATAACAACCCCTTTTTAATTTTCTCCCTTATTTTTTCAACAAACGTATTAAAATAAAACAAATTATGAAACGTCAAAAGCTTCATGCCGGTAATCTCTTTGGCTTTCATGAGATGACAAATATAATTACGAGTATAATTCTCGCAAACAAAGCACTCGCAACTTTTATCCAACGGCTTTTTATCTTTTAAAAACACGGATCGATTCAAGTTAAGCCGCCCACTCGAAACGAAAGCAATTCCACGCCTTGCAAAATGCGTAGGCGCCGTGCAGTCGAACAAATCCATCCCCGACTTAACACTCATCTCCATATCTTCCAAATAACCAATGCCTAAAAGATGGCGCGGCTTATTTTCATCAAGATGCGGAGTAACCCAGCTCAAAATTTCCCACATGGATTTTTTACTATCACCCAAATCACCGCCAATGCCATAACCCGAAAATCCCAATGAATTTATAAACTTGGCGCTATGTTCTCTTAAATCTTTAAAACGCGATCCCTGCACAATGCCAAAAAGCGCGGATTTGGTTTTATGAGCATCACGACAAATCTTCGCCCATCGATGCGTCCGCTCTAACGATTGCTCAATATAACCCCTGCTAGATGTAGGTGATGTACACTCATCAAAAGCAAAAATAATATCAGCTCCGATCTCTTCCTGAATCTTAATTGATTCCTTGGGTCCAATAAAAATTTGACGCCCGTCTATAGGAGATCTGAAATGCACTCCGCTTTCTGTAATTTTTAAAAATTTCGGCTTTGCCCCTTTGTCAATCTCGCGAACCGTTTGACCTTCGGGAAACATTTTCAAAAGTTTACCCACTTGGAGGTCATGCCCAAAACCTAAACTAAAAACCTGAAACCCACCCGAATCAGTCATGATCGGCACGGGAATTTTAGAAAATTTATGAATCCCGCCGGCGATTTTGATAAATTGCTCCCCGGGCTTCAAATGCAAATGAAAAGTGTTGGAAATTATGATTTGGGTCTTGGTTTGTTTAATTTCTTCGCTATCCAAGGTTTTTATAACCGCCTGCGTGCCAACAGGTACGAGTGTCGGAGTCAAAACTTCTCCATGCGGAGTCTTTAAGATCCCTAATCTCGCCCGGCTCCTTTTTGATTTTTTTAGTATTTTAAACTCTATCATTTAAGTATTGAAATACTATCATAAAAATAAAAAAGCGCCAAGTCTTTTGAATTCCATAACTCAAAAGACTATAGCGCCTAAAAATCATTTCACTCCGCAAAGCGCCGCTAAAGCGGTCATTCTCAACAAATCAGCCCTCATTTCATCTTCTCCGCAATCATCAGCCGCATCAGTAATCCTTTCGGCTAAAAAGACATCAAGCCCCAAAGACAACGCCGCCGAATCCCAATAACTCTCTTCATAATACACGTCGGTCAAAGACTTACATACTCCGGTAATCGGACAATAATTTCTATCGTCTCCCGGAAACTTCCCATAAATATTTTTAGTCTCATCATCAATGAACCATTTGCATCCAACCATCCCGACTTGCGTCAAAAACTCTTGGTAATTCATTTGCAACCTCCTTCTGCTTCGTCAATAAATTGTACCATAGGTACGTCAATTTTGCAAATCGTTGTATGTACCCCTCACAGCCCACAACAACGGATTGCCAAAACATAGGGCTTTTTGGAGACTAGGACTTGGGCAAGCGCCCCGGAGCGGGCTCCAAAAAGCCCTATGTTTTGGCAATCTTTTAATGTCAGTTTATAAACATGAGGAGTTACTGCAAATCAATAAAACTACCCCTTCATTTGGTGCGTCTATTTTTATATTTCATCAATTCTATTTGATTCAACGTAAAACGTAGTCCCCCGGCCCTCATCGCTTGTAAAATAAACTTTCCACCCCAAAAGGTCGCAGATTGTTTTCACTATAAAGAGACCCAGGCCGGTACCGATGGATTTTGCACGAGATACATTGGAAGCGCGAAAAAATCTGGTAAAAATTTTAGACGCCTCCTCGACGGGGATGCCTATGCCATTATCTTTGCATGAGAAAACAAAACCATCCTTGCTAGAAGCAAGTGAAACTTCAACATGCCCGGATACAGGGTCTGAATAATCAACCGCGTTAATAATTATATTTCTAAAAACTTGAATCACCAAATTCTTATTCGCTCTGATGATTGCGGGATCAGCTCTCTTTAATTCTATCAACTTATTGGGATAAAGGTCTTTCAATTCGCTTATTAAAGTTTTTATAAAATAGCTCAAATCAAAATCCTCTCGATTGACGTCAATATTTTGCGCTCTAGAGATAATCAAAAGATCGGCTATTAAATTTATAACCTGCTTATTCCTGTCAAAAACGTCTTCCAACTTCTTTGCTTGCTCATCGGTTAAATTCTTCTGTGCTAAAAACCATTCCATCACCCACCTGTTAACGGCTAGAGGTCCCAAAAGCTGATGGCCGATGATTGATATAAACTCATCTTTCAATTTTTCCCTGTTCTTTCTATCATCAATTATCGGTTCCACGCCAATAAAAAATTTAATTTTCTCCCCTTCATCCAAAACGGGGGCTATATTAATCTCTTGCCAATATTCCTCGCCATTTTTTCTCACATTCTTGACTTCGCCTACAAACGACTTTTTGTCCTCCTTGATAGTCTTCCACATTTTTTCATAAAATTCTTTAGGCATATGGCCGCCCCACAAATCTCCCGGATTTTTACCCAACACCTCCTCCAAAATAAAGCCGGTAGCCTTAAGCGCGGCGCGATTGGCATAAATCACATTCCCATCCGGGTCAGTAATCACCACATGATCCTTTAACAAATCAAAACCCTTACCAAAAATACCAATTTCATCTCGATGTTTGGCTAAATATTCTTTTGCTATTTCCTTTCGTATTGGCATTGTGCGTAAAAAATCGTTATTTAAAATGCTTAAACCAGCCTTTGATCAAAAACAAAGCCAAGGGCGCCCCCCAGTTAGCCCATCTCTCCACAAAATCCCAAATAGATTCGCCGACCAAAGGCCTCACTAACGCGGTTGAAAATCCCCAAAAAGCCGCCCACAACAAAACAATACTTACGGGCCTTACAAGAATTATAAAAGCAACGACTATATCAACGATACCAATTACATAAAGAATTTGAATTGCCGCGGGAGCTCCTATGCCAAACAAAACGTTAAACCATTCTATCCAAGCTGGCTTCCCTTGAAGCGCAAAAATGCCGTGCCCCAAAAACTCGCCAAAAACCGCTATCCTTAAAACCCAAGCCGCTATTTTTAATGTCATAATATTTTATTTTTAGACCATCTTAATATAGTTTAACAGATTTAATTATCGACCTAAAACTAAAACTTTAATCTTTTAAGTCTTAAAGAATTGAGAACCACAGATAAAGAGCTGAACGCCATGGCCGCTCCGGCTAATATCGGATTTAAAAGAATTCCATAAAACGGCCACAGAACTCCGGCGGCAACTGGAATCAAAACTATATTATATATGTAAGCCCAAAACAGATTTTGCTTAATATTCCGCAAAGTTTTTCGACTTAGTCGTATGGCCTCATAGACATGCATCGGGTCGCCGGAGACAAGGGTTATATCCCCCGACTCAATGGCGATGTCAGTCCCAGTCCCTATGGCAATACCCACGTGAGCTTGAGTCAAGGCCGGCGCGTCATTTATGCCGTCTCCCACCATCGCCACAATTTTACCTGAATTTTGCAATTCTTGAATCTTCAACGATTTATCACCGGGCAAAATTCTCGCCATAACATTCAAGATGCCTAATTTTCCCGCGATAGCCTTCGCCGTACGTTCGTTATCGCCCGTTATCATCCAAACTTCTAAATTCATTTTTTTCAAATATTCGACCGCCTTCACGGCAGTATCTTTTAACGTATCGGCTACGGCTATAATACCCATTGGTTTATCCCCTGCCAAAACAATAACCGTCTTGCCTTCACCCTCCAGTTTTTCAATTACATCGCTAAAACCGGTCAATGAAATGTTGTTGTCTTCTAGTAACGCCAAATTTCCTATAATCATTTGATTTGCAAAACCCTCCACCAATCCGACAGCGCCTTTCCCCGGAATGGCTTTGTAATTTTTAACTTCCAAAAAATTCACATTTTGCTTCCTGCTATAGGCTACGACGGCTTTGGCTATCGGGTGCTCTGAATTTTTATCTAACGAAGCGGCGTATTGCAAAACATCTTTCTCATTAAAGCCCGACAATGCCACTATATCGGTTAGAGATGGCTCGCCACGAGTTAATGTGCCGGTTTTATCCATTACAACGGTATTAACTTTTCCGGCCAACTCCAATGCCTCCGCATCACGAATAATAATACCTCTCTCTGCCCCTCGACCCGTCCCAACCATGATGGCAGTAGGCGTCGCCAACCCCAAAGCGCACGGACACGCGACCACAAGTACCGCCACTGCATTTACAAGAGCAAAAACATAAGCGGGTTCCGGACCCCAAATCATCCACGCGCCAAAAGAAACCAAGGCTATCAAAAGAACGACGGGCACAAACACAGAAGTAATCACGTCGGCCAATCTCTGAATTGGGGCCTTGGAACCTTGCGCCTCTTCCACCATTTTTATAATGTTGGCCAAAAAAGTATCTTTCCCGACTTTCGTAGCGCGAAATTTAAACACTCCGGTCTTATTGATTGTTGAACCAATAACATTATCGCCCTCTTTTTTATCAACCGGAATGGATTCTCCTGTTACCATTGACTCATCAATAGCGCTATCGCCTTCTATTATAATGCCGTCAACCGGCACCTTTTCACCAGGTTTAACCAAAATTATATCCCCGGCTTTTACCTCCTCTATCGGCATCTCCATTTCGTGTTTACCGTCATGGATGACATGCGCAGTTTTTGCTTGCAGTTTCAAAAGCTTCTTGATGGCTTCCGACGCCGCGCCCCGAGCTTTGGCCTCCAAATACTTACCAAACAACACTAAAGTCGTGACAATCGCCGCCACGTCATAATAAACATCCAACCGGGCTCCGCCCGAAATTTCCAATTTCCAATTTCCAATTTCCAAAATTGTGACTAACAAGCTATAAAAGAAAGCGGCTCCGGTACCCAAAACCACCAAAGTGTCCATATTAGCGTTAAAATTCCTGGCGCCCACTAAGGCGCCTCTCCAAAATTGTGATCCAACCCAAAACTCAATCGGCGCCGTCAAAATGAAAAGCAAGAAAAAACGAAGCGTGCCGGGAATCACATCAATCATGAATGGCAAATAATCCGGAAAACTTAAAAGCATAACCAGTCCTGATAAAATAGCGCCGATCACAAACTTCTTTTTCAAAAGGGCAATTTCTGCCTCCTTAAGCATTTTGTGATGATCGTGCTCACCGGCTTCCGCGAATCCTCCGGCTATCATATGACCTTCGTGGTCTGATTTGGGAGTCTCATTGGCAACTATTAATTTATAACCGGTTTTCCCAACCGCTTCCTCAAGCTTATATTCCGGGAGAGTATCGTCGTATTCAACGGTCGCCTTCTCTGTTGCAAAATTAATTGAAACGCTTTTTACGCCCGGAACTTTTTGAAGTGCTTTTTCAATGGTGATGGCGCAACTGGCGCAGTGCATCCCTAATATGGGAAACTGTTTTTTTTGCATAAAATTTTAATTTAATTCATTAATTCTTCTAATCCGATAGTCTACTAATTGTGCGATCGCACAATTAGTAGACTATTTAGCTTGGCAACTAAATAAAAAGTGCCAACTGGCAAAAACATCATCTGGAGCACGGGTGACAATCCCGCGTGCGAAAATGGCACAATGGGCATAAGCTCATTATAAGCCCAACGGCCATCGTACAGCGCTCTCTCTTCAATAAATAAAGCTACAAACAAACCCAAGACTATTACCGGCAAAACCTTTTTCCAATTCAAGTTATTAATCCAGAAATAGTCGCCGAAAGCCGCCTTAAAAATCAAATACATCCCTGTAATGATTATCGCATCCCAAACGGTGGCGATCACGCACATAGGAAAATGTTCCCAAAATGCCAAACCGCCAACGTCATAAAGCGGCATTTGGGATAACTCCCACACCAAGTTGAGCAGAAAAGATATGGAGAAAATAGATAAAATCAGTTTTAATCGCATATATTTTTATTCTACTCTTTAAATCATCGAACTACAAAAGAGGCTCCCGGCGTTGTCATCCCCATAGTACAGCTAAAATTAATGGGACCAACACGTTTCGGGACAAAAGTAATCTGTAGAGGTCTATCTTTCGGCACCATCTTTGTAATCCCCAACTGGGGCGAAGTAATGATCTTCCCGCAACCCTTAGCATTACTTCCGTCAATAATCCAACGAACTTTTTTGTCAACCTGAACATAAAACTTACTAGGATAATAATCCAAACCGACAACTTTCATTTTAGCGACTTGCTCATCTCCATCCCATCGAATGTTAGAATCAGAAACCGGAACACTATCCAAATCTTCCGCGTCCGAAAAAATACCGGAAACAAAAGCTAAGCTGGGAGCGAATCCTAACGCGTTCATAGCTCCTCCGATATTTAGAATTCCAACGACTAAAATCGCCATGCCGGAAAAATAAAAAACAAATTGCTTGAATCGAAAACTCAAAAACTTAGAAATCAATCCGATTGCCAAAAGCCCGGGCAAAGTCCCTAGAGCAAACACCAACATCAAAGCCGCTCCCTCCCATAGATCGCCCCGCCCTATAACATAAAGCTGAAGCGCTTGCGTGAATCCGCATGGCAGAAAAAACGTGGATACGCCCGATGCAAAAGCGGTAACAGAGGGATAAGATCCACTGACATTACCGATTAAACTATTCAACAAATCGCGCGATCCCAACTCAAAATTCCATCCAAAAATATTAATCTTCAACATCCTTAGCCCTAAAACCACCAAAGCCAGACTCAATACAATTGTGATGACTAAAGAAATATTAGTGGAAAATCCAAAAACTCCACCCATAAAACCCAAAACTCCTCCAAAAAAACCATAAGACGCTATGCGGCCAACATTAAACAACAAATTCGTCTTTAGTTTAGACATCTCTCCCATAACTCCGTTATCCAAGGCCAGTAGCATCGCGCCTGATGTAGTCGCGCAACTGGAAAACGCGGCCGCCAAACCAAACGCAAAAGCCGCGCCTATGTGGATATCAGAAGACAAATTGCTAAAAGACGGGAAAAAATCAAAACTATATAGAGCATAGTAAACGCCCACTACAAGAAAAAATGATAAGCCGATTTTTTTATAGCGGCTTATCGCCTCTTTCTTTTCATCCCAGTCATAAAGCTTATACCCGCCGTCTTCTATGAGCTCTTGAAGCTCATGCTTTGTTATGTTGACTGACAATTCCACCTCTAGAGTACCGCTATCCAAATCAACTCTCGCATTTTTTACTCCCACGACCGTTGCCAACCGATCTCCGATAACAGATTCACAGCTTTTACAGCGCATTCCTGAAACGCCATATTTGATCTTTTTTATTTTTTTACTCATGTTGATAAACTTTTTTCTTAATCGCCAAAAAAGATATAAACAAAATCAAAGTCGTAAGCAATGCCGAGAAAACGCAATAGACACAAATCGCTCCAATCACAAAAACCTGCAAATATGTAAGGTAACACGAAACCAGAAAGCCGAGTATTGCCACGCCTAAAGTTAGCTGGAAGATTATATTAGCTTTTTTAACGCTAAAAAATAAAAGCATTGCAAAAAGCGAGGCATAATAAGCAGCTCCCAAAACAGCAAGAGGAATACCCCACACAACAGAGTAAGACGACGTTGTCACTACATCGCACCCTTCCAAAATAATGCAAGTAACCGGCGCGCCTTGATAATGTTTTATAGCGAGAAATACCGTATCACCCAAACCTAACAAGCTTAAAATGATCGCCAGTGATATTAATGTGTCGATTGTCATTAAATTATGCTTTATATCTTCTTTCATAAACGTAAAAAATCCTTTCGTTTTTAAGGATAAAAATAACGCCGCTCAAAAGTAACTTGCGGCGCCGGTTAAAAATTTGGGCTGTTAGTAAAAAGACTGATACGGCTTAAAAATTCAGACCGAGGCAGTCTGAAATTAAAAACCGGAGAAAAACGCCTGAATTCATTTAAAAATGACTCGTCTGATGAATTATAAAACCTGACGGCAATATACGCCACAAGAATTACAAAAGACAAAGCCAATGATAAAACAAATTTATTCAAAAAACTCAAATGATAAGAAGCAAAATCAAAAATACCGGAATTAGGACAAGCGTAGCCATTGGCCATTTCCGCCAAACATCCGACATGCGCGCCATCTGAATTCATACCCAAAGATAAGGCTAAAAAACCAAACACCGATATGGCTCCAAAGGCTGTAAATAAAATTAAAACGGTTGGTTTCATAATTTACGAATATTGTATTACTAAAACCAAACAAAATCAAATTACTGTGTTGCGGGCTGAACTTTACCCTGCACATATTGTACCACCTGACTGTCGCTCTCAAGTTCCACGATCCACAAAACATTGGCGCCATTCAGCTCTAAAATATCTTCCGGACCCCAAAAAACATCGTCAAATTTAACCAAATTAAAAGGCGTTTCTGTATTACCCGGATTCCTCTGCAAAGTATAAGCGTTGGCGAGCGCTAAACGCGGAAACTTTTTAAGTCTCCCGAAATAAATATCGCCGGAGGTCATATATACGGCGTGGTAACCGCTTTTCTCGGGTTGATTTTGAAAATAATACCATCCGCCGAAAAAGGCGCCGGCGACTATTAATACTAAAATTAAATTAGTAAAAAATTTATTTTTTAAAATTTTCATATTCATATTATAACATATCCCAAAATAAAATTCCCGCTTTTGCGAGAATTATAATCCACGAATAATATCCAGCGCTAAACATGGGTTTCTTGTCGGTGAAACAATATAAACCCCGGAAATATTATCGGCTTTTTTCTTAAAATTAACTATATCTTTTATCACGGCTATCGCCTGATCAACCCCCCAAGCGCGAAGAGATGCCTTATCATCTTTATATTTACAAGCCTCTTCAAATAAGTTGCGCGGCAATACTACACCGGGGATAAATCCCGCCCGAACATTTTCAATAGTTTTAAAATTAAAAAGAGGGAAAACGCCAATCATCAAAGGCGCAGCGGAAACTTTTCCGAAAAGATCAAAAAATCTTTCAATTTGCCCTTTATCAAACAATGTTTGAGTCATAAACATGTCCGCGCCAGCCGCTCTCTTCATGGCTAATCTGTCAATCTCTAAAGCGATATTAGGAGCATTCTGGTTAATAGCCGCGAGAAGCGTCAAATCTTTCAAATTATATTCCCCATCGCATCTCAAAAATTTATGAACAGCATCCAAAACTTGCGGCACATCGCATTCAAAAATACCGGGGGCTTTGGCCACAGGAGATTCAATATGCGCGTCCCCACTTATGATCAAAAAATTTCTTACGTCTCCCCAAAGATAAGCCGAAGCAATTTGCTTTAACAAACCATTAAGAGAAGCTTCTCTCAAAGTTACGTGCGGTATAGTCTCAAAACCATAGCCCGATAGAGCCATGGATAGTGCGATTGAATCATGAGTTATGGGTCTTTTGGCATTACTGCGGCTAGAATTTATATCAATTAAACCCACACCATTATTCGCTAACTCTTCCATCGATCCCTGAAACTTTTCTATGTCCGAATTAGCCGGAGGATCAATTTGAACGCTTATCAAAAACTCTCCTGACTTAGCACGAGACGCGAACGTATCCAAAGTCTTCTCAATCATCTTGTCCTCCTAGCCCAAAGGCGATTTATTGTATTCCTTTGTGTAGAGGTCAATAGTCTTAGAAAGTAACGCGGGCGCGTCAGCTTGCGACAAGCCCATCTGCTCTGCCGGGGTAACGTTCGAGCCATCTTTCAATACTCCTTTTCTAAACAATCCACTGACACTGGGGTCATAATGGAGATAAAAACCCAAAACATTCTGGCAATCTTCAAAATACTTACGCGTATGCAATATGTGCACTTTCCAAAAAGCCATGACATTTCTATTCCATGGCACAATGGCATCCGGTCCATATTTACCAATCAAAAACAGAAACCTTCTATATTCAGCTCCCAACTCATCAACCGCGTTCCTAGACCAATTAAAATGCTTTACTAGATATCCCTTAATGGGCGATAAATCAAGTGTATTGATCTTATTCAGCAAATCTTTGTTGACCACTCTCATTTTCTTCTTTCAACTATGCTGATTATATATCTATCATAATCAAACGATATAGTCAAAAAAATAAAACCACACACGAAGACAAAACCTACGGTCAAATTAAAAACAAAAAATCTCGTTTAAAACGAGATTTTTCGGTAATTAATCAGCCTCACGCTAATTAAATTTTCAAAACTACATATTCATACCACTTGACGGCACACACATCTTGCAAGAACTCTTGTGCGACAGCACTTGATAAATAGCCGACAAACCGACTAACACATAAATAACCTTGGAGGCCAGCATATCTGACCCACCAAATAACATCCCAACTTCCCAACCGAATAAGGCCAAAAGAAGCCAGTTAAGACCTCCAATGACCAAAAGCAAAAAAGAAACTGTGTGTAATGCTTTCATATTTGATATTTTTAAAATTCAACGACCTTTCCTAGGTATCATTTAATTATAGCAGATTGCCTATTGTAAAAGCGGCTCAAGGCCGCTATTTTGAAGACACAATCTGAGGAACTCCCTGACTCACTAATATCAATTTTTCTTTACCATCTACTATTTTCGGCTCGTAAACAGCCAGCTCCGTATTTTTAAACACTTCATGCGCATTATATCTCGCGATGGCTTCTTTCATGGTCAATCCTCGGATAATTCTCTCAAACATTAAAATCCAGTTTCCATGTCCAACAATCAAAACCCTCTCTCCGCCGTGCTCCATTCTAAGAGTCGCCAAAAAGCTTTGAATTCTTATCTCTATATCCATCCAACTTTCTCCACCCAATGCTCTATAATGACCAATTCCATCTCGCTCCCTACGCTTTAATTCGTCAGGATATTTAACCGCAATCTCCGCCTCCGGCATAAACTGCCATATGCCCCACTGCGCTTCAGCTAATCGAGGATCCTCTATGGCTCTAATACCGGGAAACATAATTTCAAAAGTCTCTTTAGATCTCACATAATAAGATGTAAAATAACTGTCAAAATTTCCAAAATTAGTCCGCAAGCACTCTCCGGCTATTTGAGCCTGGGTTCTGCCGCGAGGAGTTAAAGAAAAATCACAGGAGGCTATTTCAAAGGCCTTGGGGTCATGCTTCGAGAAAACGTTACCCCATGATTCCGCATGCCTCATCAAAACTATTTGTTTAGGCAATGGAAAACCATTCATTATCCCCCTCCCCCGTCTCACCTTACTCTGAAACCCTACCCTATCATACCCAATAAATAAAAAACTCGCAAATATCTTTGCGAGCCGAAAACTGTAATGTAAATAATTGTAATTACGATTACACAATGTCCAAGTTATTTTCGCTTTTTTCTATAATCTTTTTTAATTTTATAATAAATATCACCTACCAACTTATCTTTCTTCGCCGCCAAAATCACGTGAGCAGGGTACTTTTTCGCGCTATATTCTAATTTTTCTCTTATAATCTCTGTAGGTGAAATATTCAAAAAATAGGCCATCTGAAGGCAATAAATCAAAACATCGGCCAACTCCTTCCTTATCTCTCCCATCTTCCCCGAATCGCTTTTGGTCTCTTCTGCGGTCAAACTATCCCATTGAAAAACTTCCAAAAGCTCCGCCGCCTCAATACTTATGGATTTAGCCAAATCAGAAGGCTTCAAATTGTCCCACCCTCTATCCTTTAAAAACTTCTCTATTTTTGATATATTTTCATCCATATATAAACTTTATAAGTGAAGTAGCTCTGCGGGTATTTTCATAGGCATCGTCTTCGTTATCTTATTTAAACTCAATAATTGAAATAATCCTATAAATGTTTTTACGAGCATCCTTTCATTTACATAATATAAGCGAAATAACATTATGGTGTTTTATGAGCATCGTCTTCGTCGCTCATAAAACAGCATAGCGTTATGAAACTTTCCTTCGTCGCTCATTAAAACACTCACACATCTATGAAACCCAACCTATTGCCCCCCAATATCTCCCTTATTATTCATCCCTCCTTCGCTGGCATAAACTTTAAATATAGGGCTCTTGCCCAAAAAGACTCCTTCGGCTCCAGAATAAGTAGCGGTCACAGAGCCGCTTCCTTCGCCATATTCAGAAACTGATAAACCGAGTTGAGCTGTAAAAAATCCCGAAGTATTTATAGTGCCGATATCGCCTAAAACCATCCATTTTGCAATATTACTCACATCCTTAAAACTACCATCACTCAATTTTAAATTCGCGAAAAATTTAATCTGGCTTTGTTCTTTGATCGGCTCCAAAAGATTGAAAGTCGTCATTACCGCCAATTCCAAAACCCCCGCTCGCGAAGTCTTAACAGGAGCCGCCGGTGAAACAGCCGGCACAAGATTTTTTTGTATCTGTTCTCTAAAAGTCGTATCAGGCATTGCCGGCTTCGGATATGGAGTAGGTGGCTGTGGTGTAGGATACGACTTGCCCTTATCAGGCGATATCGGTGTGTCTTTTTTAAGATAAGAAGGTAGGTTAAGCTGACTTGGATTAATACCGCCAATATTAGTTGTGATGGCGTCTTTATCGCTTTTTTTGATAGGCACTGGGGTCGAGGGGATAATTCCTCCGGTGCCGCCAAATCCAAATTTGCCGGGAATATAAAGGGGTCCGGGGCTTGTGCCGCTCTTTACTACTCCTTGCAAAGTTTGCTCTGAAGCCGGTTTAACAACCGGCGGGGGAGAATAAAATGGCGAGTAAATTGTTTTTATAATCAATGACGCGCCGCCCTTAAAGCTACTCCAAAGACCCGCCACAAAAGAAGACTTTTGAAGATACGGATTATTCTCATGAACGGCTAAGACGCCGTCAAAAACTCCAAAAAATAGAAATGATGATATAGTGGATAAAATTATAATTTTCTTCATTATTTAATTATAGCATTTTTATTGGCTTTTTTAATCTCTTGTATGAGGCCACCCTCGTTTGCACTCCGTTGATAATGTTTGTAATGGTAAGGATAGCATGAATTGTATCGGACTTTGCAAGTTCTTGAAAGCGTAATGTACGCGCTTCATATTGTAGAACAGGAGCCAGCCGGCCAGAAGTTCGTTGAAGCGGGCCAGGTCAGTGAATAAGAGGTCTTTGTGGAAGTTTGAGAAGCTCTCCTGCACCGTGCGGTTGAACCGCTCCACGTGGGCATTCATCTTCGGAGTACGGGGATAGGTGTGGTAGTGGGCGAGATGCAGACGGGCCAGTTCTTCGGCAAACTTCTTCTTGAACTCGCTCCCATTGTCGGTCAACACGAATCGCATGGGAAACGGGAAAACCTGGATGCAAAGTTTGAAGAATTCCGTGGCGGCGAGCGAGGCATGAGAGGCGGTGCCCAACGCAAATCCAACTCTCGTAAAGATGTCCTCAAAGGTGATGACGTATCTGCGTACTCCATGTCGGATCTCCTCAAAGGTATCAAGCGCGACACAATGTCCGGGGAATAACGCCTCAAAATCCTTAGGTTTTCTGATGACTTTTTGACGATTGATCTTTTTGATCTTGCCGAAGTGAGAGACCTTTTGCGGGAACCTGCGCAGTCCGCCCAGATCTTTGATGAGGCGGCCGATGGTCTTTGTTTTTGGGCAAAGAAGCTTTAACGGAACACAGAACTCCGCGAGGAGCGGATGCAACTTCTCCTTGCCGAGATTGGGGTACTTGACACGCAGTTGCTTGAGCTCCGAGATAATCCGTTCATCCCAGAGGCGCTTGCGTTTGGTACGGGGGATCCGGCTCCCAAGATTCAAGGATTCGACCTTTCCGTTTCCTTCTTTGAGCTTCCGCTTCCAGTTAAAGAGCGTGCGCTTTTTGACCTGGAAAGCATCGAGGGTTGCCCGCAGTCCGTGCTTGCCCCAGAACACGAGAATCTCGTACCGACGCTGGGCTGATTTGGTAATCATATCCCGCCAGCGTATCACGTCCTGCCATGTTTTGATGAAGCCTTTTGTACCTCGAAATCTATTGAATATTCTCATCTCTAGGATTGGTTAGAGAGTGCAATATGTATGTGGCCTTATGCACAGTTCTTTTTGCTACGAGTTAATGCTCCACATCGTGGAGGACGGTAGCATCATTTTTGAGAGACAAAGTGAACGTATTTATATACCGGATTTGAAATAAAAATAAGTCGAGGTTGCTCGGCCCAAAAACGTGGCGTTGTTAATTTGTAAATGTAAGGACTAATCGCAGGGAGCTTTTTCAACTTCTACTAAAGAATGATTCCATGTGCGGCTTCCTATTGGGCCATCATAAATATCCCAACCACGGATGCATTTATGGGCGTGGCGCCAAGTTGGATCACCGAATTGCGCGTGGGCTTCTTTTAGGAAAACACTTGGTTCGACGGCGTCATTAACTCTTGAGAAGCCGGGGATTGGATACCTTGTATTTTTTTGGTTATTTTCCAACGAAATCAAAAAATAATAATCAGAACCAACCTGTATACCTTCAATGAATTCAGTTAACTTATATCGTTCGCCGATTAGAAGATCTTTTGGTTCGCAAAACGACATCTGTGATTATCCCCCATGTTTGTAGCTATCCAACAGTGTATTATAGTTTATCGGCAAAATCAAATAATTAATTCTAACTTCACAATTGATTAGAAAAACGATCTGCATAATGGCCATCATCCCCGCCGGCCCCCCGCCAATAACAACAACGTCCCACATATTTTTTCGTATATTATTATTTAACTCGTTATCTATCGTGGTCAACTTTGTTGCTATTTATCATTCCCACGGCTCTTGAGAGGCGCTTGTATTCTTCTTTTAATTCTTTGAGTTCTTTGGGAGTAATGTTTCTTTCCTTCTCTATGGCATTGAGCTTTTCAACAATAGGAATAAGTGCGGCTCTCGCCGGTTCTCGTACGGGATGATTGGGGGCTTCTTTCGGCGTAAGGTCAATAATTAGGAGCAATTCTGCGATTGAATAGTTCGCTTCAAATGTAGCGATCATTCCTTTGAACTCCGCAATTTCCGGTCCGCTCTCTCTCAAATTTTCCGGGGTTGAACCCGTGGGTACTGTTTCCATAAGACAATGATATCACATTGCATAATAATTAAAACACCTCAATGTTTTGCATATATTAATAGAACAAAAAACTATACCAAAAGCTCCATCAAGGGTGTCGCTTGGAGCGATGAGTGCAGCCGGCCCAACAACAAGGCCTGCGCATTCCGTCTTTTAATTTTGAGAGTGCTTTCTCAATACGAATAATCCTCGTCTTCGCTTTCTTGCCGCTTGTAACCCAGCAAATCCATTCATTCCGCGCGAGTGGCGTAATGTCCTCCCACACAGCCCTCGCCGCGGGCGTTGAAACAATTGCCTTTTGTAAATCCGCCGGTAACTTGTGTACCGCGTTTTGCTCTTTTTTCATCACCATACCGTTAATCGTTCTCGGACTTCATATCCACGGCACTTTGTAAAATATTTTCAAACACAGCCGCGGCAGTAGCGATTACGATAGAAATAAAAGTAGTCACAATAGCCACGGCAATAAAGCCCGCTGGATCGTCATCTTTAGCATGAAATATCCTTATGTACAGTGCGGCCATCACAATTAAGATGCTTAGTACGATGGCGCAATATTTTATAGCTCGTAAAGCCTTCACGGAGCTTAGTGAGAATACTTTATTTTGTCCGATTAGCCCAAGTAATTTAAACGCCTGATACAGGGCAATAAAAAATGCGATAGACGCTAGGTACCCATACACAATGAACGGATCAGCGTAAATACTGAACAGGTCTAAATTTACGGCTCTTCCCTCGGTCAAGGGAAACCGAATCATGGCCGCAAGTACCACGATTCCGATAAGTACAATTACTGCCTTTAGAAATATTGTTGAACCCTGTTTCATATTGTTTTTATTATTGTTATTAAGCACATACTGGAATAGTTTTTGACTGCGAATTCTTTTACTCCAAATACTCCAAAACCTTTTTATATCGAAAGCACTCTATCTCATGATCATTTACCATTCCGACCACCTGCATAAAAGCGCAGCATATAGTAGAACCTACAAACTTGAATCCGCGTTTCAGTAAATCTTTGCTCATAACAATGATGATAAGCGGTGCAAACCCTCTCTGGTTCATTGGTTCTATTTTATCTCTTAAATTCTGTATAATTTGTTATCTGCCAAGGGCCAGAACCGCAACTACTTGAATCTAGCCCCTCAATTTTTAATGTTTCTGAATTTGTCAGCTGAATGATTATTGTTTTCGGCTCGCCGTTTTTGTAATTGCTTTTTGTATTATAACAATAGATATTTCCTGGTTTTACTTCCGCAAAATCAAGATTAATAGAACCTGAATTTTTTGGTTCGAAATAGTAAAGCCCCATTTCAAGATTACTCTTTTTTGTAGAGTCTCCGTTTGAAAAAGCCTGCAAAGACTGATCAATATGGCCTTGAACCAACGCCAGATGCGGCGGCTCGTGAGCTGATCGTGAAGTATCAATGTTGGGCTCAAACCAAGCACCTTTTGCGGTTCCTGGAATATCTTGGATAACTTTTCCGCACGTTGGCGATTTCACTATGTCATTTATAGAACCTGTATCAGGAACACCTCCTAACTTGTCCTTAAGTTGTCTAGCAAGTTGTCCTGAAAAATAATCGAGAGCGCAAACATTATAGGGAAGTTCAGCCCTAAAATTTCTTTTTGGGCTCGTATAATTATTGGGTTTAATACGTGAGTCATATGCGCCAAGGTCAAGCGCCACTTGCGCCCCTCCACCGCCCGCATAACCAATCAATTCTCCCTCAGAGACCTGAAGATTTACTTTTTTATTACACTTTTTCCAATTAACCGGCCCGTTTTTATAGGTAAGTGTGTATTCGTCGCAACGATCCGCCGTAGCCTCATCAAACGCCTTTTGCAATTTTGGCGAAAGATCAACTACGTGATCAAAGTAAGCTTTAAATTCTGAACAAAGTCCAAACAGAATCGCCGCATCATCTGCAAATTCGGGCCGATTGGTAGCCTGGATGAGATCTATCCCGATAATGGTCGCATTTGAGGGTGCGTATAGGGGGGTTTTTCTATCCATCCTGAAATAAAGATGCGGGGCTGGAAAAACATGGGCTGTCGGAGACAGTAATCCTAATGGATCAATCGCGATAAAACTATCAAGCGCAAGTGGTAGCGTGGTAAAAAATTCTTTTTTATCCCCACAAGAAGGAAGGTGTGATGCGTCGTCAAAATAACCGTAATTATAACGATTAACCCCTTCCCTCGACGGTGGCTTTATAGAGCGCACTGGGGGTGAGGTTGGCTCGGTTGGGCTTGTCACCTCTTTAGAGGATTTTTCCTGTTGTGCTGTTTTTTTGTTTTTGACAGACTGTGCTCGAGGTAGAATTGGCTCAACAGGGCTTGCCACATCTTTATAAGATCTTTCTTGTTGTACCGTTTTTTCATTTTCGGAAGGAGGTATTCTCTTTTCTGGAAACAGCAAAAAACCACCGACTCCGGTTAGGACAAGGACGGCAACAATGCCCAACAAAATTATTTGCGAAAATCCTCGCTTGCCCTGCCGCCTATAGCGAGCATCGCCTCCGACGGGAGCTTGTCGAATAGGTTGATTCATTAGTTTTATTTTACCTCGTTCTTGCAAAAAGTTCTAACTCTACGACAGGATATAAAAATAACCCGCATAAAATCGGGTTATTTTTGAGTGCTCCCCGGCCAGGGCGCTTCGCTATCTCACGCGTCGCCTCGCTCCTTCTTAAAACCCTTCGGTTTTAATATTTCCGCCTTGGGGAACTACCGTTCCCCATCGCCCCTCCCGTTCGATCCCTGGCTCGGGAAAATATAAATACTCTATAGTATGTCATAGAGTATTTATATTTTTTGCTCCACATTGTAGACGACGTTAGAACCTATTGGCAAACCTCAAGCGTAAGATTCTTTATTCCGAAGCTATCCCAAGAGGCGGTAGTGCTATCATAGGCATAGCAGTATAGCAGTTGTTGTCATATACGTTATGGCTTATTGTCATACGACTACAAACGACTATCTGCTATTACAAACGTTATAACCCGTCATACCTGTATTGATCAGAGTATAACAAAATTATGACTTGTTATAACTCTAGTGGATACTCTCGTCCTTCTTGGGCGATTTCTTATTTGGGGTGGTGGTAGTTTTCAAACCACCTTTTCAAATCGCGGCGGGGACACCGTTTTGATCCGCAACTTTTTTACTTAAAAACTCCTCGATGTGTTTTTCCAAGTTAAACGTGACCCTCCCATTCTGAAAAAGGATTTTTGTCGCATCCTGAATTTTCATTTCATAATCAATAACTGCAATTGCTAAATCGTGTAGAACCCTCGTGTCAATAAAAATAATATCTGCTATTTGGTGCTCTTCTTCGCCAGTATAGGCAAACTTTCTTTTTTCGGGTTGGGTATTCGTATCATAGTTAAGAATAAGCGCGCCTCGTTCAATTTCTTTTTTATTCTTCAAATGCTTCCACAGTTGGGCGATGTGACCTGTTCCTGGGTAAGAGGCGTTGTCACCTTTGATTTCCGCCAAGATTTGTTCGCTACCAACTGTGACCACAATGTCTTCGTGCTCCAAGGTAGTCGTTTTGCTTTCATCGGAATCAATTACAGACAACCTGAATACATCTCGAAGAGTAGTAATTACAGCGGTTTTCAAAGCATCGTGTTTTTGAGATAACAAGTCAATTAAGAAATGGTATTTTATCCTTGCATTATCCCTTTTCGTCTTTTGTTCTTGAATTAAACTTTCAGCTTTTTGGATAATCTTATCGATCTTTTCATCGTAGCGTTTTACCTGTGTTGGAAGATATATGTCGGAGTTTTGCCAGTTAGGTTGATAAAACTCTGGCAAAAACTTTGGAGTGAAGGCAGAGAATTCTTTTAACAGTTCTGTTACTGCAATGCTGTTGTTGCGAAAAAGTGGAAGCAAAAAGAAAGCTGGACTACAGACGCTGTGATGCATACTGTTATTGTGATAACAGCCAAGAATGTCTCCAGCTTGGTTTTTGTATATGTTTTTAATTAGGAACCTTGACGAAAACTTATTATAAAAATCATCCTCTTTATCATCAACAGTGATATAACTTTCTGTCGGCATAATGACTTCACTTTCAAGATTCTCAAACACCTTATTAAATTCAGTATTAACGGTATTAATAGTGCTATCTCTGCCGATAGTTTCGTGCAGGGTAATGTCTCTTACTCCAAGATGGAATAACTTTGCAGATTTATAGTCGCCAAGCATAACTACAAAGAAACCGCTACCTTCAAGAATGTAGCTAATTAGATCGTCTACAACTTTTTTGTGATACGGTTCCAATTTATCAGCAAATTCTTTTTCCAAATCGGGAATCGTATGGAGTTTTGCAAAGATAACTTTATATTCGTGTATTGCTAAAGGAAAATAAGCTTTATACATTTTCCCTAAAGTTTTACCGAAATCCTCTTCACCGTAGGTTTTTTCATATGGCAAAAGATCGGTCAAATATCCTCGATGCAAATCAACGTTAGGAGGAAGCTTAACCTTTTCAGCTTCTGCTTGAGTAAAATTAATAAGTAGGATTCGGGTTTTCATTGTTTAAATTCTTGATCGGAAACCACCAGCAGTGCTTTTATTTTCCTGCCTTGGTGCGGTTATCTTGTTTACATAGCATCTGGCAATTTTCTGCGGTGGTCTTGCCGCCCTCGTGCCAGGGCTTAATATGATCAGCTTCCATTTCTGAAATGTCGTATTTTTTCTTACAGAATCGGCAAATACCATTCTGGCGTTCATATGCTTCACGCTTCATTCTGTCAGTAAAAGCGCGGATTGAAAGATGTCTTTCTTGTTGTGTCAAAACATATGGATAGATGCCAGATTTTTTTGTAACATCCTCGTCCTGCATTAATGCTTTGACCTCTGCCTCTAATTTTGTAGAGTTTAGTTTCTTGTCCTTGAACTCGTTGTATAACTCGCCCCAGTTCACGTTTGCCATTTCTTTGCGGTAATCAGGAAATATCTTTCGCACCCATTCAATTACATCCTGGAAGTATCGCCATAATTTATCAGCGTTTCTGTCGTGTTGATGCTTCGCCATATAGTCCTCGATCTTACCGTCGTTGATCCACGAAAGCGTGGTTTCAAGATACTCCTGTCGGATTGGCGAGCCGCTAACTAGTTGTCCACCATCATTTGCCAACAAATACGCTGCGCAATTTGATTTACTAAATTTTAATTTGGCATCAGACAGCCACGCCCCCGTGTAGACCGCGTTACGAATTTCCTGATCGGTTAATTTCTCTCCTGCAATGTTAATAATCCTAAACCAGTCCAATCGCTCTCTGTCCGTTCCTTCACAGAAATAGATCATCAGTTCATAATCCAAGATCTTATCTTGTTCTTCTTTCGTTAAATTATGGAAAAAACGATCGTTGAGTGAAAAATCGCCGTTAACATATTGTCCAATACTAATGGTGCGCTGTTGACCGTCGAGGACTTCGTAGCCGCCATCTTCTCTAATCATCCAATACATCACATTCAACGGGAAGCTGTTTTTGATTGTATTGATCACTGCATCGCGTTGCTTTTCTTTATATACAAATTCACGCTGATATTTTGGACGAATATCAAGCTTGCCATCGTAAGCAACTACACCTTCTTCGGCACTGTCCTTGTAGCCAGTAATTACTTTTCTGATTTTAATTTTATGTAGATCGATTTTCATACTATTTTTTGTGTTTAATTAAAATACGGTTGTAAATTTTCCTGCCTTGAATAATGGTAAGGCATTTATAACCAATCCATCTTGCAGAATTAGCTACACCCAGTATTTCAAATTGTTTTGGGTTATATTTATCGACAAACGTAATTGGAACGCCCATCACACCATTGTAATTCATTGGAATATCAGAAACCTTGTCGACGTTAATGACGTCGTAATTATCATATTTGGGAAATTCTTTGGGTGTATATTTTTTATACAACACGATATTCTCGTGTCGTTTAGTGGTATTAAGATTTGTAAACCACAAAATTCTTCCCATACTGAAATATTTCACACCGTTTACAATTTTCTTTCTTGATTCCGTAGGAATGTCATAATCGCTCGGAACCTGAAACCATTTTGTGCCTCCGTTATCGTAACCAACCCACAATTTATCATCTTTAACATAACCAAAGGTTTCTTTGTAGGTAATGGCGTTCTGATCACCAAGAATTAAAAATTTCTTCTTGTTCTCCATTAGCTGTGCAACATATTCACGAAAGAGAGAAAATGGCGGGTTCGTTACGACAATATCCGCCTCTTTGAGTAATTTTATACATTCTTCACTACGAAAATCCCCGTTGCCTTTAAGTGGTGTTGCTGTGTTTTTGTCGTGTTTCAGTAAATACTTCACATCATCAAGATTTATTGCGCCATCATTGTCTGTATCAGGCACTTTTTTGATTTCAATTTTGAACGGCTCTTTACCCGATGGTTTTAGTCCTTCTACCTCAAACAATGGTATTTGTCCGCCGACAATCGGCGATTTTACATAACTCGTCGTAATGAGCTTTTTCAATTTGAGCGCGTTGAAATTGGCGGCAAAGTATTTGAAAAAATTGCTCTCAAAAGGATCGTCGCAATTACAATAAACAACTTTGTCGCGAAACTGGTTTTTGTAATGCTTGAGCTCTTTTTCAATATCAACGAGTTGAGTATAAAACTCATCGGTTTTGGCAGTTCTTGCCGAATGTAAATTCTTGTTCAAAGATTTTGCTTTCATATTCATTTCTTTGTTTTTGATCCTTTCCTACCAGCATTAAGAAATACCTTCACATCGTCATCGGTAAATCTCCACTTACCTTGCTTCGATCCGTGAATTTTTCCACTAGCCAAATACCTAAAGATTTGGCGCTCTGAACATTTTAGAAGCTTTGCAACTTCTTGAATGGTGTAGATTTTCATAGTGATTTAATTTTATCTGAATTTTGCTATGAGGTCAATCTTTGTCAGGGTGACAAAAGTTGTCCACAGTTCTTTATAACGCGTCATAACCCGTCATAACTCTCTTGTCATTGACGCGTGCATCACCATTTCGATAAACTTAAATTAAGTTACATAGCGTCGAGAGAAAACGGCGACTACAACATCTCGTAACTGCCAATAAAATCGTATCCGCGATTTTCTGCGATAGGTCAATAAACTATCCAGGAGTCGTTTTACGATTTTACGGGCAGTTTTTTATTTAGCCCGTGGCGAGGATTCCACTTGGAAAATTGTGTAAAGCCCTCTGCTGGCTTTGCAGGTCGCCAACTTCCAAGTGGAAACCTGCCAAGCCAATAGCGGGCTTTTATGTTGACCAAGCAACAATTACAAGAGTTTAAGGCAATTTGGAAAGCGGAAATTGGAGAGGATATTTCCGATGATTTTGCGTTGGAAAAAGCAATACAGCTATTGGCACTGATCGATCCTATCTACAAACCAATTAAAAAAGAATGGAATACTAATTATGAAAATCAACTTCGACGAAATAAGGATTAAAGTCAAAATCACAGAAGGTAAAATCAAGGCAATTGTGAGCTTGGATTTCGGCGACTTCATTGTTAAAGGATTCAGGATTCAGGAATCCCAATATGAGAACACTCGCGGGCAAAAGTTATGGCTAACTCCACCAGCTTACCTGGGAGGGGGCAGATATCATCCTATATTCTTTGCACCAGATAAAGCTGTCTGGGAGAAGCTGGAAGCCCAAATATGGGATTCCTACGATACCGCCAACAAAGAGCATTACAAGAAGATTTATGACCTCAAAGACGAGGATGCAGATGAGATATTCAAGTAATAAATATAATTAACTAATATAGTTAACAATATAGAATAACTTACTCTACTGTAACTATTAGCTATTTAATAGATTTCCTATTAAGTGAAAGAGTTATCTATACCGTCCCATCTCTATGAATCCCCCCACTCTATTTAGCAGTTCTGGTATTTCGGTAATATATTCGGCGTCGATATTCACAACTGTTACCTTGTCAGGGATTGTCATAGTTGATATAATTACGATATATGAAAGACGTTAACCAAAAACTCAAATACTTCATCTACGCTCGCAAATCTAGTGAGGCGGAAGATAAACAAGTCGCCTCCATTGATGCGCAGGTTGATGAGCTTAACATTCTTGCGAAGGAGTTTAAATTTGAAATTGCTGACACGCTTCACGAATCACAATCAGCAAAAGAGCCAGGGCGACCCGTTTTTACTGAAATGATTCGTAGAATTCATAACGGAGAAGCACAAGGTATTTTATGTTGGAAGTTAGACCGCTTGGCTCGTAACCCCGTAGATGGAGGACAAATCACTTGGATGTTACAGGAAAATGTCATCAAGCACATTCAGACGCACGGACGAAGTTATTATCCAACTGACAATGTGCTTATGATGGCGGTTGAATTTGGAATGGCAAATCAATTCGTAAGAGATTTATCTGCAAACGTTAAGCGTGGGTTGCGCCACAAAGCAAGTTTAGGATGGCTTCCTGGTGTTGCTCCAGCTGGCTATCTCAATACGCCCGATAGAGAGAAGGGATACAAGATAGTGATAAAAGACCCAGAACGTTTTCCACTGGTTCGTAAAATGTGGGACTTAATGCTTACTGGAAATTATACCGCTCCGAGGGTTTGGAAGATTGCAAATAAAGAAATGGGCTACAAAACTGTTAGACGCAGGAAAGAAGGCGGCAAACCTCTTTCGCGGAGTGCTATATACAAAATACTGACGAATCCTTTTTACTATGGTTATTTCGAGTTCCCAGAGAAAAGTGGTAATTGGATCAAAGGTTCACACGATGAGATGATTACTGTTGAAGAATATCAACGCGTGCAATCCATTCTTCACAAGAGAGGCAAACCAGCTCCAAAACAGCATCTATTCGCGTTCACTGGATTGATGAAGTGCGCTTCTTGTGGTTGCAGTATTACTGCCGAAACTAAAACAAAAAGACAAAAGAATGGAAATGTTCACGAATACATTTACTACCACTGCACCAAGAAAAAAACTGAACCTTGTTTTGAAAAGTGTATTGAACTTAAAGAATTAAATAAGCAAATTGATAATACGCTTGCTGGTATTACTATATCCGACAGATTCAAGGATTGGGCTATTAAGAATCTACACGAAGTCAGAAAAAATGAGGCGGGTATGCACGAGATCGTCTTCCAAAACAAGCAGAAAGAGTTAGATGAGACGGTTAGCCAGCTCCATAGCTTGATGCTGAAATATACATCTCCAGAGAATGCAGAAGGACAGTTTATTTCAAACGAAGAATATCAGGCGATGAAAGTCCAACTAACACAGAAAAAACAGTCCCTAGAGGTTGCAGTGAAGACAAAAGGGCAAGAAATAGACGAGTGGCTTGAATTGAGCGAGAGAACCTTTAATTTCGCTCGCTACGCGCGTATATGGTTCGCTAATGGTGATTTAGACACCAAGCGTGCCATCGTTGCCTGTCTTGGTTCGAACCTGCTCCTAAAAGACGGGAAGTTGAACATTCAACTGCATCCAATGTTCCAAAGTATTTTTAACAATGTTGTTGAAGCCGAGAAAGATTTAGTTGCGGCTCGAACCTCTCAAAACGTTGTCGTTAAAGGAAAAACACCAGCTTTCGCTGATGTTCGTCCTTCTTGGCTCCCGAATTAAAACCTTCGCAAACTTTTGAAATTATTTTACCAAATCTGATACACAAATCCAAAAAGCGAAATCTGAAATGATGCGCCCCGCCACTATTTTTCTGGGGCA
>Ga0209515_10000122_pt1 | contig 142675 bp, 112 predicted proteins | sample Subgroupgradi54m_FD_187454 | JGI IMG/M metagenome (GOLD analysis project Ga0209515, IMG submission 187454) | Subsurface groundwater microbial communities from S. Glens Falls, New York, USA - GMW60B uncontaminated upgradient, 5.4 m (SPAdes)... ... | reverse complement strand
CTTGCCGAACAAGGCCGACGACTCGAATCCGGCGTTGTTCCAGCTCCTTCGGATCGGTGATGGTTTTCATAGCTTAAGATATCGGCAAGTAGCGTCATATCTAAACTCGATCAGCGGAGATCAATAGTATCACTTTTTCAATTAGGCCGGGCGGAAGGCCAGGAGTCACCACGCCCAGGGACGCGGCCAGCTTGGACTGGCTGCCGATCGCAGCTTGACCCGGCTGGACTGCGCCTGATTCGCGGATCAGGGCCGCGATTTTTTCGGGCGTGACTTCCTTTTTCTCCATCAGCCCCCTCATTCTATCCGTGAATTTTTCAGCCTGCGCTTCAAAATTTGTCCAAACTCCGGTGAGAGAATTGTCTCTGAATTTCGCGAGTTCACCGGCAATGTCTTTGAGAATTTCTTCTTTGGATTTGTCCGTCAGGCCCTTGGCCCCGAATTTCTCGACGTACTGCTGGATTAGAAAATCAAGATAGCGGGTGTACTCGCCGGCGCTTGCCACCCGCCCTTCATTGGCAAGTTTACGGATAATTTCATCCCGCCACTGCTTCAGCGCTTTTCTGAAATCCGGCGCATTGAGCTCCGAGACCAGCCGCAGGGTCGCGTGTTTGGCAAAGGCATCATAGGCTGTTGTCATGAGGTAATCCTTGTAGGAGAGATTTCCGCCCATCACTTCCTGATACCGTTCATGGCCTGTCAGAGACTGGATTCTCGGCGTCACCACACAAAAGGAATATCCCTTCTCCTTCATGCTTGCGGTAAATCCTTCGGAATGAAATCCGCCTGCCAGTACGATGGCGGTTTTTGATTTTTGCTCGCGCATCAGGCTTTCCAGATTCCTGTGCAATGCCTGATCGCGCTCCACCGCCAGCTGATAAAACTCAGCGGCCCCGGTCAATAAAGCGGGGTTGGGCAGAAGGCGGCTGTAATCTTCCGGAGATTTCTTAAACTGGCCGAGGTCATTTCGCGTGAGCTCCAGCGAGGCAAGGTTGCGTAAAATTAGAATTTTTTTATACTCTTCCGCAATGAGCCGTTCTTCCTTCTTTGTTATCAGGCCTTCTTCCATGTCATTGAGAAGATCCTCCAGCTCCGCAAACAATCGGGTGCCTTTGATGGATGCGAGTGTGTCCGAATATCCGAGCAGTTCCCGCATGGCAGGCGACAACTCCACCTTTTCCTTTTGCTGCTCGGCGAAACGGAGGAGGTATTTAAGAAAAGAGGCGGCATCCATCCTGCCGGTCACAAACTCCTGAAACTTCCCATTGAATTCCATGGCTTGAGCCTTGTCCATCCGTTTTGCGAATCGACGGCTGAATGATTCGGCCATATCCTTTAACTCGACAACCGGATCTTCCACCGCGCCAACCGCGCGGTGCTGCTTGGACATAGCGGCCATCCGCCGCTGATCGAGCTGCCCGTCGGCCGCGAATTTAGAGTCCATGGAGTCTAAAAGAGTTTTTAGGTGGGGGTATCTACCGGCCTCAATATCCCTGCCCCACGGCCCCGTTTTTTTCCTTTTGATATATTCCAGAAGGGGCATCAGCTTTCCCTGATCTTCCCGGAAGGCCTGGACTTTTTCGTGGAATTCGTTAAGCTCCGGAGAATATACGACGGCCCGTTTTTCATCCAGCCCTTCCCGCAAGGTTTTAAGCTCGCTCAAAATCTTCTCCTTCTGGCGCATGGCGCGCAAATACGCGAGATAATTCCGTTCATAAAGCGGCCAATTTTCTATTCCGTAGTACACGCCTTCATCGGGATTAAAAATCGAGGCCATCACAGCGCCGTTCACTTCCGCGCGGCCAAGATACTCCTCCATCACTTTCTTTTTGACCCTCTCATCCCGGAATGTTCTGAAAAGGGTCGTGTCCACTTTTCCCTTTCCGCCTTCCAGCGCCACGAGTTGTATCCCGTATTGATGCTGGAAGTATTCGATCAGCGCCCGGATATTGTTTTGGGCATCAATCACGGCATGCGCGTCCTGGATAAAAACAATCCATGGCTTATCTCCCGGGGCGCGGTATTCTTCCTGAACGGTTCCAAGTTCCTCAGGCAATTCAATTTTTTTCGGGATTTTTTTAATCTCGAGTAAGGAGGAGGTTAAAGCTGGAGAAGACGTCTGCCCAAAAGAGACGGAGCTTGTCCCAAAGGCAATGAGAGTGCACAGAGTGATAGCTTTAAGCAGAGATCTGTCTTTTGTCATGAATTCTGCTACTTTTTAGAATATTTAGATATACTAAAAACTTTTTAAACTATTTAATTAATTATAACATCTGTTATCTTGAGTTACAAAAGGCAATAGTTTAAGCAGCCTTCTGGAGGGCTTGGGAAGCGGCTTCCTGATTGACCAGCGAGAAGACAAATTGGGAAAGGCGGAGAGAAATCACGCCGCCGGCTCCCATTTCAAACCATTGACCTAGGAATCCGACATCGTCACCCAGCTTATCTTTTTGGGTTTCAAGGAAATGTCGGAAAAATTCCGGCTTCAAAAGTTCGGCTTTTTTGCGCGCTCTTTCTTCGGCACTGGCATCGGCCAAATAATCGGCAATCAAAAATGCCAGAAGAATCGCGCTTGAGAATGCAAGTTTCTGTACCCGCTCATCCTTGAGCTCAAGAATCTCGGCCATGATGGAATGCAGATTCGCAGAAATATCCGGCGGCAGGTCAAGGTGTTGAGTCAGCACATAGAATGAGTCCAAATCCGCGGCCAAAAGTTTGGCGCCGTCCATGCGCTTGAAAATGACATTCAGGTTCAAGCCGGACCAGGCGGCAATATCCTGACGGCCCGGAACATTTTTCACGTTTTTCGCGTCATAATAAATTTTCAACTCTTTGATCCGGCCGGCAAAAGGCGCCACGGCCGCCCGTACGGTTTGCATCCTTTCGCGGTTAAAATTAGTCGCGAGCGGAAGTTTCCCGCCTCCAGGTTCGGCTGTTATTTTTTCAACCGCCCTTTCAACCTTTCCCTGGTAAAGTTCGATCCTCCCGTCTTCATAGTATTTCTGAAGGATCGAAAGCGCGGCATTGGCCGTGCGCATGGCTTCGCCGAAAACAAATCCTTGTATGCGGGATATCATCCCATCGACTTCTTCTGCGGGAATCAGGTTGTTTTTATGCCAGGGGCCCAGCGCCTGCAACAATTCATCCCTGAATTTCCCGGAAATCAGATCCCGGATGATTTCGTCCGCCTCCTCAAGCCTCAACATAGCCAAGAACCCATTGCCTCGGCGATTAAGATCCTCCCTTGCTTGGTCGAAAATAAGCCGGGTTTCATGCGTAAGCATTTGTTCCATATCCTGAACAGACTTCTCATCGAATTTTTGCTGAGCCATGGCGGCCAAAACATCTTCCTTTATTTTATTGTTTTGGAATAGGTTTGGAGAAATTTGTCCAAGCGAGGCACCCGAAATCGGATTGGGCAGTTCATCAACTTTGACAAAATGAAAATCCTGCCAATGGCCGCTGCCCTGCCCATCAATGCCGATAATCCGCAGTTCCGTAATCGCTTTCCTCACATCTTGCGCGGGGAGATTCGTTATGGTTTGTTCTCCGGCGTTTGTAATCGCCGAGACCACGGGAATTGCGGTATTGGAATCATTGCCGCCCACCGAAGCCACAGCGTCGCCAATTGCTTTAAGAGATTCTGCCGCTGATTTGCCGACCGCCCATGTCTCAAATCCCCGATCAGCCAGAAACTGCACCGGTTGGTAGGCATCCCCGACTTCTTTTTTGCCAATTTCACCATACACCGGAAAGCGGAGTGAAAAAATATCCTTGGCCGAGCTTAGAAAATATTCACCCGTGTGGGTGTTGTAAAGCATATCAAAAGGAATTGACTTATCGCCCTTGAGGGCTGCATCGTCAAGGCCTTCAAACGTGACGTTTCTAACAACATCTGTCGCTTCGTCGTAAATAGCAAAGGCCTTGAATTTGGCCACTCCCATATAAAAAGTCTGCCGATTGATACTGGCTTGAATTCCTTTTAAAACCGCATCCAAAAGCCCGCTCTCTACGCGCCGGGCATCTTCTTCGTGATTATAATAAGTAATCTCATCCTGCCCGAATTCGTCGATAATTTTTTTCAGATCCTTTTCAAATTTAGCTTTTCCGGGCCACTGGCCTTTGGAAGCGAACAGGACTTGAGTCCCAAGGGTTCGTGGCTTTGAATCGGGTTTTCCCGGCTCGCGATACATTCCAGGCGCTGTTCCCAAATTCCGGTACAAATCCCATACCTTGACCAGTTCCTCATTGGCCCGTGCCACTTTCTCGGGCTCCAGTCCGCCCATTTCATCAACAGTCTGAATCAGTTTCTCCGCCGCGTAATGTTCCATGGTTTTATTCTCATTCATCTGGCTGAATCGCGCCAGCGGGAAAGGAATCCCGGCTTCGTGAAAGACGTGAACGGCGTGACTTAACTGTTCAAAATCCATCCCTGACTGGATCATCGCATTCAATCGGTCAATCTCTGCCCGCGGCAGCGATCCACCTGTGGCAGTCCCCGGAGCTTGCGAAGAAGGGGGCAGCGACGCCCCACCCGCTTCAGGGGCTGCTTCGCGGTCAGCAGTCCCCGGAGGCAAAGCCGAAGGGGGCAAAACTGCTGTAACTGCCGGCACCCCTGTTGCCGCTTCTTTTGGACCTTCAAACTTATAGACCATGGCTGTCACGTTATCCGTCGTTTGGATCTGAGAAAGGGCATTATGCACGAGCGTGTCCGCATCCGCACCCTGGCGCACCGCATTGCGCTGGATTTGATGATCAAGCCATAGACCGTCTGAGCCGAGCACAATGACATCGCCAGGCTCAAGAAAAACGCTCGTCACCTCCGCATCATGCTCCATAAATGAAGTGTTCCTGTCACCAAATGCTCGAAATAATTGATTGCTAGTTCCTGTTTTGGGATCCTTGAGATAGGCGTCTTGTTCATAAACAAGCCCCTTTTGCTTCAAAAGCGCGTCCCTTTCCGCGGGGGTTAAAGCGCTCACGTTGTGACTGACGCTGCCGATAGGATCCCCCTGGCCCGGCTTAAAAATCCGGATGGGAGAATCCCCGATAAACGCAAGGTAGGCGCGCGACCCCTCATCCGGAATATACACAGCGGAAAAAGTCGTGCCGGCTTCAAACACATTCATATCTTCGGACATGAGCTTTGCCGCAAGCTTCATTGCTTCCTCAATCTGGTTAAAATCATATTCCCCTGTCTCCATCATCGCTAATCTCAGGTAATTCGGAAAATTACGGGCCGCATAAAGCGATGCCTGCGCGCCTGAGCCGTCTTCACCATGGCCGTCCGCCACAATCATCAGCCGACCCTTGCCATGCGGTACGCCCGGCACCTTGATTTCCATATCCAGGACACTGTCTTCCTGATATTTCCTCTTTCCTTTGCTGGTCCGCACCGTGGCATCGCCCAAAGACTGGCCTTCGGCTTTCCGCTTCACAACGCTTTCGACCATGCGGTCAAAATGCATGGTGGACATTCTCTCCCGCCACGCCTCATAGCGGTCTCGGCCATCTTCTCCTTTTAGCGTCGTAAGATATTCAAGAAGCTGGTAACTTTTTGAATCCCGGGTCAAAACATAAGAACTACGGAATATAAATTTCACAAGATGGGGAACCGCGGCGGCAAGTTCTTCTGCGAGCAACCCCTGCTGACCCAGGGCAAACCGGATCAAGCCCTTGCTGTTATCGAGCAATTCCGTTTCTTTTTCCTCCAGATTTTCAGCGCCCTCCCGATTAAAAATCCCCCCCTCCTCAAAAGCCCGTACAGCCGATTTTAAATATTCTTCCAGGAAAAGGACCAGCCGGTGCTCATTCATCAAAACAAATTCATCGTCAAGGATGAACGCCCCCTTTCTTCTGAGCTTGTCCGCCAAGCGCTGGTTGGCCGCGTCAGTTCCGCCCCGGGCCGCAATCACACCCGCATACAGAAGCCGGGTCATCCACTGATTCCGCTCAAAGTGGGTTTCCAGATCAATCCATGCCGAAAATTCGGGAAACGCCTGGTCATAAGCCTCTTGCGAAACTCGATTGCGTGTGATTTCAAACATTTCGCTTGTATCAAGGGTGTCGCTGAGTCTGCTTGAAAGCGGAAACGCGGGAAAAGCTCGGCCGTTAATCTTGAAATGCGTGGTTCTGGTGCTTTTGAGCGCTTCCTCCATGGCACGGCGCATTTGCGGATGCAACCGCCTATTCAGATCACCCTGAAATCTGGGCAGAATCTCGCTTAGTCGCCGGATTAAAATATATCCTTCGGCCGGATAGCCGACCGTGACCGGATCCATGCCGAAAAATTTCAACCGCAGATGATAGAAAAAGGCGAAGGCGTATTTCCTGGCCTGCTCTTTGGGATAAAGAATCCTGAACGGCACCCCTTCGCGGCCATTCTGGACAGGAATAATCTGCACTTCGCCGAATTCTTTGCCGTTCTCGTCTTTGTCCTCATGATACAGCACCCGCATTTGGCCCGGACCGCCTTTCTCAAGAAGAGGTGTCAGAATCTGCCGCTGATAAATACGGTTAAAATTCTCCTGATCAAGTCCCAGAGATTGCGCGTTAACTTCGGCAGGCATGAGAAACGCTAATTTCAGCCCCACCCCGGATTCCAGGTAATCAGGGCTGTCGGTTGTCTCCTGCTCCGGAACGCCGATGATATCGATATCAAATTTTTGGTCAAAAAAATCATGCAGCGCTCGAGCCCATCGCGTCAGAAAAATTCCGCGTGAATACAGCCGAATCCTCCTGCCGTCCTGCTCAAGCAAAATCTGCCCCCCCGACCATTTGCGTATCACTGGGTCAATGGTGTGAAAAAAGCCGTGAACTCTCGCCTCCCGCACGCCGCTCCCCATGTATTTTGCGCCAAAAACCGACTTTAGTATTCTGTAAATGGTCGGTTGAGTTCCTCCGTCGCGCACGATATATTTTACAAAATCAAGATTTGAAGGATCAATCAGCTGGTAAATAAAAAACGCGTTGGGATACGGCCTGACGTGATTAGCGTTCTCTCGAATCTCAGACCATGGAATTCCTCCTGCGCTTTCGCCTTCGGAATAGCCCGTTCTAGGGCGGTTTTGGGGATTTTTAATGTAAGCGGAATAGGCGCTATTCCAAGCTTGCGCTGTCTCACTTTCACCCTCGGCAAAATGGTCAATATAAAATCCAGGTGCCAGCGCCTTCAACCGGGCAATCATACTCCCGGACTCTTTATCAAAAACCTGGTCCAGGACTTCCCAAACCCGCTCTCTCAATTGTTCGAGCAGGCGGTTCCGAGTAGCCTTGTCAATACTCCATTTTTTAGAGTTCCAATCGGATCCCAAAATCTCAGTCTGGAGGTATGTCAATTGCTCCAAAAGATTTCGCGTGCCTTCGCCCCATCGTTTTTCACGGTACCACTTTTGAACCAACCGGTTAATAAGCGTATCCACCTCCTTCTCCGTTTCGGTCACCGCAGGATTGGCGGGATCTTTATATCTCAGAACCGGACTGATTTTTCTAAATAATACCGGCAAGACATGCCTCATGAACTTGAGCAGCAAAAAGATAGAGCCATTCACAGCCAGAAGTATCAAAAAAGCACGCGATTGATACGCATTACGGACTTGATTAGCCAGCACCTCTTCTTCAGTTCCCATGCGGGCGTTGCGCACAAAGATGATATCCGCGGCATGGGTGTAAATAAAAAGTGAGATAGCTAGAACGTTTGAAGCAACAAACAGCCCAACAGGATTTATCAAAGCGGAAACGGGCCTGAACGCACGCGACCAATCAGATCCGAGCGAGGCCCCCTGGGTCTTCGAGGAGGCAGAAATGCGACTGAGCGCCAACTTGAAGGTGAGTCCGGAAAAGAAATTTTCCAGCGAATAAAACTGTCTTTCGCGAACGACCTCTTCAAAAATCCCCCGCATCTCACCTTTGATTGGGGAGGTTAAATACCCCATGGTCTCAAAAACCTTGAAAAGGACTTCAAATTCCGGGTTGAAATCTATCTTCACCTTCTCAAACTCGGCTTTCGCACGCTTAATCCTGTCCGCGGGCGGAATTTCCTGCTCCATCAAGATGCTCCGCAATCTTTCACGGACATCCGGAGCAAGCATGACATTGCCCGCAAATCGTGCAGTAAGGATGCCCAAGGCGGAGTCCGCGTCACCCTCATCCAGCGCGAGAAGCAGGTAGATAAAAGTCTCCTGATTTTTCTTGGAAAGGCGCGCGGTATTTCCGAAGTCGAAAAGAAAGGATTTTTGACGATCCAGACCTATCAGGATATTACCGCGATTCCAATCCGCGTGATAACGGCCGAGAATAAGTGCCTGCCTTAGGAATGACTTAAAATTCAGGGCCGCAATCGGGGCGAAGGTTTGAGGCCCCACGCGGTCAATAAAAGCTTTTTTGGGCGATTCCGCGCCTTCGATATACTCGCTCGCAAAAAATTGCGCCCCTCGAAGACGCGGATGAACGCGGGGAACTACTTGCTCCCAGCCGTCCCGCTTCATTCCATTCAAAAACTTTCCAATGGTAATCTGATTCTCCACTTCCCGCTCGATTTCAAGTTCCCGGCGCACCGCCCGTTCAATCTCATCCAGTAGCGTATCTGAAACTTTTTCAGCAAGACCCGGTATTTTCCCCCTCAAATTATTCACGACTATTCTCATGATCTTCAAATTCTCTATCACTTCCGCATGGGCCAGAGGACGTATATATTTCAGCGCGACCTTGCTCCCGTCCTTGAGAGTCACCACATAGTTCTGCCCGATGGACCCGCTCCCCAACAATTTCCCGACACTGGCAATCAAGTCCAAGTCTTCCGGTTTGTGGTCAAATAAAAGAGCGCTCAACAAATAACGTTTATCAAGCGGAGGGACCTCGTCAGTCAAATCCTCCATTCCGAATATCTGTCCCATCTTGACGCCCACCAGCCCAAAACTGGCCAGAAAACGGCTGACCATTTGATCTTTGGCACCGGCTTCAGCGGGTTTTCTTTCTAGAAACCTCGAAAAAATACCGTGAACCAGATCCAACTGCTTGGCCTCCGGACTTGCACGAAACACTTCGTCCAAAATCAGAAAATACTGATTGCTGTCGGACGGCTCTTCCCCCATGCCCTGCTTAAAAATAACTTTCAAAAGTTTTTCCCTCTCACCGGTATCGCCTAATATGCCCTTAGGGCCTATAAAAAGCGTGGTCAAAAAGGAATAACGTTCCGCATCGGAAACAAGCGCCAAAAGCCGCGGCAAATCGGAAAGGTCCGCTTTGAGCGTGTATTCATAATATTCAACAAGACCCGGCTTATCCGATTTCGCACCAATCAGCCATTCAAAGATCTCCCTCTTTCTTTCGGCAGGCCTGCTTTCCAGGTCATCCAAGAGACGCTCCACAACCTCGTGGATAATCGCTTTTTTACGGTCTCGAGCCAGCTTTTCCAGCACACTTTCTCCCTTATGCCCCCGAAGCTCCGGAATCGTGACCTCCGCGTCCTGGAGAAATTTATTCAGCATCTCCTGTCCCATGAGGGAATCTTCGGAAAAATAGTTTGCAATCTCACTCTTAACATTCGCGTAGGTATCCAATTTGAGCGTTCCGGCTTCCTTCTCGGCCAGGAGAATGCGCTTGCCCAAAACCTCCTTGATGACACTCGACGTAAGCGACTCAAATACCACTTTGAAATCCGCCGCGGGATGACTGTAAGGATCCCCCACAAGATCAATCAGCACCCGGTCGCGATACGCGGAAGGTTCAGGGAAAAACTTTTTGGCCCATTCGACCTTAACGGAAAGAGCGGCATCCGGATGCCGCTCAAGCCATAGCTGGAAAAAGCGCTTTCCCCATTGAAGGGCAATTTCGTCACTCTCATTTTCTTTCAGGCGGTCCCAAAACGGAACATAACCGACTCTCTCGCTTTCGTAAGTTTTCCGGTCGTTGATATCGTTACCGGAGCTATCCTTACGGGTGCGCAAGGGATCCATAAACTCTTCGTATTTGATAAAAAGATCCAACTTGAAACTGGGTCGTCCCTTCTCAATGCCAACCGAATTTGCCAAGCGCGCAAGGACTTCAAACTCCTGATCGCTAAGGTCCGCGGGGGTCCCTGCCTTACCCAAAAGATACATGACACTCGACAGCCCGGAACTATTGTGGTCAGAAAGCGGCAAGTGATAGGAAGCCCACTCCAATTCTTTCAGAAGGTCACGGCCCGTGCCCCGAAACATCAGGTACCTTATGTCGCGGTTCATAAACCATTCCCAGCCCAGAATGGAAACCAGACGGTTGTAGTCCTTTTCATTCGTGCCATTATCGAGAAAAACCTGTCTTCGGTCAGGCAACAAAGTAAAAATTCTTTGCCGGATTTCCCGGTCTGCCACACTTTCAAGCATGCGTTTGTCCGGAAGCAATCCCCGGTCAATAAAATCCTCCAAAGCTGTAAGAGAATTCCCCTTCCACGCGATAGTCCGGATAGCTAATTGCTCTAAGAATAGATTGTGATAAGACAGCTGTTTTATTTCGTAGGGCTGCCGGCCATCAACAGATTCATAGGGCCAGTTGAGACCGAATTTGCGATAGTATTTTATGTAAAGATTATCCTTAAACTCTTTGTTGTCATCGGAAGTGTCGTCATAGAGGCTGATAAGAAAAGCATACGCGCCCGAAAACCAGTAAAGGGAATCGTCACGGCGGTCCTTTTCCGCGGCAATGACCCCATACTTGTCGAGGATGCCGTCAAGCCTGCCGAGAAGACCTAAAACCCATTCATTCTTTTGCTGAGTCGGAAAGCTGGCAAGGAGAGCCTTAACGCTGTCCATAAAAACGCCCTCCATTTGTATCACCCCATCAACGGTTCGAGAGCCGGAGCCACCCACCGCTCGAATGGCCGCACGCCTTAAATTGGATTTTGAAAATAGGAACTCAAGCATCGTTGAAATCTCAGACAAGTCCTTGACCTGGGCAAACCAATCTCTGAAAATTTCTCCCGCGTCCACATCGCCGAGGATCAGGGGTTCGACGCGTTCGTAATAAGCGCGAAATTCTTCAAAATTTCTTACCTTTTTGAGCGACAAATCCAGAATCATCGCGCCATAATCGGCAGACGTGCCGGAACCGGGCCTGCGGTACGGCAGAACCTGACGATACGCCGAGTAAACTTCGTAAAGACTGACCAGTTCATCGAGCGACACATCATCTTTATCCTTTATCTGATCCAATAAATACTGAATGAAACGATCCATGTACTCATACCAAACCGTATAACGGTCCAGTCCAAAGTGAGAAGTCCTATCCTCCTCTTCACTTCGGAGTTCACGCGCCCACCTATTCTCCTTCGGAAGGTTATCCACGTAATCATTCTCATAATTTCTGTAATGCCGGAAAACCGTTTTCAGAGAGGCAACGGGATTATCCCAACTAAGCCACTCAAGAAATGGATTTTTATGCGGGGCCAAATTCACCGGATCCAAATAGTGAAGGCCGGCCAGATAAAAATGGGATACCAGTTGTTCGGAATCATGATCCGTCAGGTCCGCAAGATCGGCCTGCAGTTGTCTCACCTTGAGCCTTAGCTCAGATAACAAAGGCGAAAACCTGCGGTAAAGCTCCGATTTCTTTCGCCAGAAAGCCTCCGGGTTATAAGGCCCCTTAGCTTTCTCCCTCGATACCACGGGCTGTTCCATGGCATAAGGATTGAATGCCTTTTGATTGGGCCCCGGGACGTCATACGTTTGCCCCACATTTAATTGAATTTCGCGGGCCAGCGCAAGAAAAAGAACGTCTCTTAGCTCCATCTTGTGTTTAACCGCTTGCAGCCGCAAGGTCTCTCTCTGTTCCGGCGTGAAATAAACCTCCGGATTCACACCGTTATCGCGCAGGAATTTCTCCGCCAAACCCGTGCTGTAATATTTGAGCGTGTATTCCGTAAAATCACTTCCGTAGTAATCCTTCTGATAGGTTTCACCGGTATCGCGCGGAGCTTTGAAACCGGTTACCGTGGGAGTTTCATACTCTTCAAAAACAGCCTGATAACCCAGCAGCACATTGAAGAGGTGGATAAGCTTGATCAAGTCATGCGGTGAAGTCGCTTTATCAATGGCCTGGCGTATATTCTCAAACGTGAAACTTTTGTACAATCCTTCATCGAAAGCGAACCGAGAGGATCTCGGCACGTCAACCGCGGATGAGGGGATTGACTCAATTTTTTCATTCAGGTTATTCCAGTACTGATGGCGGATATCATTGAATATTTTATATTCCCGCCGGTGTGTCTGGGGATGCGTGTAAGTGATCCTGAAGGATTTGTCCGCGCGCCTCAAAGCGCGGATAAACCTCAGACCTCCCAGAGGCGTGTGTCCGGCCAAATTCGCGGCCGAAGACCCGTATTCGTCCGCGGCATATTCCTCCGCGAGCTGCATGTGTCGGTACTTGGGATCATCCTCGTTCTTTTTCTTGCTCAATGCATGCCCCGTTTCATGCCCCAGGATAAATGAAATGGTCGCGGCATCCAGAAGTGTCCTACCTTCTTCGTCTTTATTATCTCTCAAAAACTCAAGCAGCCCCCTGTTGAACTGTATAACTTTCTCACCCTCTCTTGTGTAGAACATCGCATTCATCTCGTCACTGTCCGCCACCACGAAAACATATTCCTCCGCAGGAAGACCGGAATTACGCAAAACCTGCTTTGCCAGCTTCTCGGCGATTTGAGCAATTTCAAGCGAGGGATCCACAATTCCATATAGCCGTTCGATTTGATCCAGACGAGAACGCTGCAGGGAGTTTGAAGAACGAGCAATCACGGCGGCGAACCCGCCCGGCCTACTTTCAGCCGCCTTTTTTCTCGTTTGTTTCGATTGAACCGCATCAAAAATTTTCCGTTCAAGCGTCGGATTCAAAATTCCCGCGCTCCTAAGGGAACTCAGCAAAGTCACCGGGTCATTTTTCAGCAACACGGCTGCCTCTTTGGCATTTATGCCTAATCTGAAAGCTATTTCCTCTTCCAGTTTGAGAGGCCTCCGGATTTCCGCCTCCCTTTGCATCACCTTCTTTTCTCCCGTAGCACGCCCCACCGACTCTTTGTCAAAAGGCCTGACGTCCCAAACTTTAATCGGCTGGACAGCCGTCCCACCGTTAATTTGGCTGGACAGCCTCTTATATTGATCCGCTTCCTGGGCATCGATAATTCCCACGTCCTGAAAAAACTTGAGAATATCCTCCGTGGTAGCTTGGGATTCTTTGCCAACAAGGAAAGGAGCCCCATAGATTAAACGGCTTATATTTTGCGCAAAATTTTCTTCAACACGATAATAACGCCACTCATTCACGACAGAGGCTTTCTTTGCGCCTATAAGCTCTAGATATCTTTGCAAGAGTTTCGGGATATCATCCGCCGTCAAGTCGTACCTTTTATCGCTACGGTTCGACCGCGACCCAAAGTAACCTGTCCAAAAATTGGGCACATTGATCCTATCGCTGTCTCTTACGAGCATCCGGGCAAAAATCCATTCTCCTACCGCATCCGTAAACTCAAGAGGGGAACGCCCCATGCTGATCGTGTTGGTCCAAGGGTTGTATTCGCCCCCGCGTTTAGGATTCGGCTGGGCATCTTTCGTGAGCGAGCCTTCGCTTTTGGCAACTTCTGCCGTAAGCCGTCGCAGCAGGTTAATAGGAATGAGCGCTTCAACCGCTTCAGCCGCCCCATCACCTCGTTGGCCGGCGAAAGCATCCCTCTCCACGGGATCAAAAGCCGTGTGAAAATCCTGCCAAAGCTTCTCCCTGGACGGACCCGTTTTGTCCTTTCGCCCAAGTGACGCGGCACGGATCTCTCCCGCAGGCAGACTTCTTTCCGGAACTGCAAAAGGCACGGCTTCCTGCGACCGTTTCTCAAGCTGAAGAATCGGGGCGTCCTCATCCCCGAGCGATGAGCCCCTGCCCCATGGCAGCCACCGCCACAAGCCGGTTCGCGCCTGCTGTTTTCGGTTCACAATGTACATTTGCTTTTTATTATCGAAGCGCACGGACAGGTCCAACTTGTCCGCGTTGGCTTTCAACCACTTGTACATGTCATCGGCTTCGTCGCTCCGCACTTTTTGACCTTCCGAAGATCTCCATTCATCCAGCAATCTGTCCCCCAAAACCTTTCCATGCAAAAGCGCGGGCAAGGCCTTCCTCAAAAACCCCTGTTCTTTAATAAAACTCACTGTCCATGTAGGCTCTAAAGCCACCAGCCGGCCGTTTTCCTCCTTCAAACTGAAGCTTGCGCCCGCGGCAAGCTGATATCCTGCTTTCTGCGGACCGCTGAAAACAAGCATCACCAGTTCATCAGCTCCCTTCTGCCTCACCAGCACCAAATGAAACCCTTCACCCGGAATGCTCGCCTGAACGCTGTAATTCGCGTAACCGTTTTGTTTCTCCTGCTCGGTGAAATGATTGAAATAATAAAGATAGGGCAGCAGCGTCTCTATCGAAGATCCGGCCGCGGGCGGCGATTTAAGCGGGGTAAAATAGCCGTCAATCTCATCGATGCTTTTTTGTAAATCGGTGATCAGCTCGGCGTCCAGACGGCGTTCTGTGGCAAAATTCCGGGCTTCTATGTATAAACCCATGGCGGCCGATAGATACCCCCCATCTTTCAGCTCCAGAGCCTCGTGCTCCAGATCGGCTACCTTTTGACGGCTGGGCCCCATTTCCTGGCCGAGAGACTGACCCTTTATTTCGTTCTGCTGTCTGAATTTCAGGAGTTTAATTGCAAGGTCGAATTTTTCGGCTTCGTAAAGTTCGACGGTTTCGCCTTTCTCCAGTTTTGCCTGCGTTTTTTTGAGAGCCCGATCCCTTGCCTTTTTAAGCTTTCTGATGCTCGAAAACTTGGAGAGAGTGTCCAAAGCTTTTGGTAAAATCTCCTGCTGGGTCACAAATTCTGGATAATAATCATTCTCGTTTTCTTCCCATCCATTGCGTTTAAAATATTCTTTCGCCCAATGATAAACCGCTTTGTCTTGCGGGGTTTTCACCAGCCGGTCCAAATTCCAGTCCGGGGGAACATCCGGTATTGTCACCGCTTTTTTAAAATTGAGTTTTCCATTTTTGAAAGACGCGTAGCCAAACTCGCTCCGCGCGGCGTAAATCACGTAATGATGTTCCGTCAGCTTATGATAAAATTTTCCGTGGGGAATCCGGCTCGGGGAGTGCCCCACCAGCAAAACAGCGTCCGGCTGTTCAATGCCCGGCATTTCCAGAAAATAATTCACCTGGTCCGCCCCGTAATAAGACGCGAAAGATGCATCAGGGTCATCCGACCAGCGGCGCCATTGCGCCTCCTGAGCAATGAGGTGCGACATATCCCATTTGCCATACGCATCCGTCACGCGCGCCTGGCGGATGTGCGCGAGTTTCAGCCCCGCTGAGATGGGCCCGGCATGATCGGCTAGAAGCCCGTCGGTAATGAAGAGGAGAGGGCTGTTGGCCATGAATCCATCGACATACCGGTTAAGATACTCCGGGCCTAAATCTTTGGCCATTTGCTCGGCAAAAAGAAGTCCCTGATGGACTAAAGATGTGTAGCCCTTATGGGTCACAGATTTCGTAATTTCCGGTTCGAGATGTTCATGATTCCCGGGGATATAAACCACTCTCCTCAAATAACCGTCCTTATCGATGGCGCGGCGCATGAGCTCCATGATCATACGGTGAATCACAACGGAAGAAGTCATATCGCTTAGTGCGGCGGCATCGCCCCGGTCAGGATGAACGGCGTCCCCCAGAAGCACCAGCACGGCTTCCCCGCGCATGATCTTTCCATAATTGTCGTTTGCGGCCAGAATCCCCCACAAATTTTCTGGCCGCCCGTGCAAATCTCCCACGAGAATATATTCAACATCCTTCGCCAATCCCTTTTTCATGATTTCATTCCGGTAATCCGGCACGGATTGATGCAGCGCGTAATTTTTTCGAAGCGCTTGAATCACGGTATCGATAGTTTCGAGGGCCGCTTGTTTATCCTCCGCAGTGCCCAGCGATTTCCCCTCTCCGCGGGTTGCTTTGCTGTCGGCAGTCCCCGGAGCCGGACTCACCCACTTTTCGACTCCATAGGGCTCGAGACCGGATTCCTGCATCCAGACAGCGCGGATGGCCTCACCTGTCGCCCGCATCTCTATTGGAATTTGAATCTGAAGCACATTGTTCATTTCCCAATACGGATTCGATTCGCGGAAATTATTCAACAGCCGTTCGGGTGGCGGAGTAGCGTTGTATTGAAAAAATCGTTGCAAAGGCGCCAGCCCGCGCCCCGCCGGGATATCACCCAATGACTCAAAGCCCGACGGGTTCTGATAGCTGGCGGATGTTCCGGTTAGGTTGTCGTACCATGCTTCAGCTTTAAAACTGAAAATGGGAATTTTTAAACGTTGGGCCAGGTCATTGATGGTTGGAGTTAAATTAACGCCGGGAGGCATCCAGGAATTGAGCAAGGCCCTGACGGTGGTAACGCCATTTTTATGAAGTATATCTTCAATCTCGGCGTAACGGCCCAGCACCTCTCCAATCGTCCCGACAATCAAAAAAATACTCCTAGAATCATTTGCATAAACTTCCAGAGGCGCTCCGGCCAATGGTTTCAAATCATGGATATAAATCGCCTCATCAATCGCCTTCCCGTCAGCATCGTTCAGGCGGGGCTGGACCCCGATATATTTTATCCCCTTATTTTTCTTTTCCTTTTGCAAAAGATAGCCCAAATACATATTGCCGGGACCGATATCCATGACAGCCGGTGCCTCGTCCTGGCCGGAGACAAGTTCCAGGGACTGGACCAAATTTGAAATTACCTGACGCTGGGGAATCCAATGCAGCAGGCCGGGCTCCACCGTGAGAAAATGCCGGATATCCTCCAGGACTTTATCCATTTGATCGCGGGGAGGCAAAGGAAACTGCGCCCGGTCCGGCAGTGACATGAAAAACTTTCTCGCTTCACTAAATTCTTGATCCGTAATCTTCCATCGGTCCTCATCTTTTTTCCTTTGCGCCAATCGCAGCTGATCCGCTTCTCCTTTGGAATTCAAATCAGCCGTGAATAGAACTTTGGCGGGCTCATCCTGACTTTCAAAATCCACAGCAGTAAAAGAAACGCCTTTTGCCAGCAGATAGGGACGATAGAAACTATCGGGCGAATCTCCTACCGCTTCCCAACTGACACGAGTGATACCGGCTGAACGCAGTTTTGCAATCCATTGGTCCATGAGGCGCCAGCCCTTTCCGGCGATTTTATCAAGTCGTTTAGTCGTAGCGATTCTTTCTAAAACTGCGCTTTTTCCCCGGGGAAAACTGGTTCCCAGAATATAACCTCCCAATTCACCGTTTTCGTTGACTAAAAATAAAAATGTGTGCCCCTCCGGGATCCGTTCTAAATAATGAAACCAGTGGTATTCGCTTCCGTAGGTTTCTCTGCGCCACCGGAATGCTATCGTATCCGCATCCGCAATTTCACGGGCAAGCTCCCGTTTTTGATCATCGTTCAGGTTTAACGTTCCGGCATCAATCACCTTTCCCAATCCCGGTTGATTGTCCAGCGCCGGCGCTTTGGCCAGTATTTCCCGTACCCCCAGTGATTTCCCCGGCGCCATTTTCAAATACGCGGCTGGGCTTAAACTTTCCGCCAGAACCCTCCCGATATCGCGCCGTTGAAGGTCGGGCTGAATGCCGGTCACAAAAGCGTTCTCTTCCCGGTGATGTTCGATCATTTCCCTGATCGCCTCGACATATCCCGCCTTTTTTAATGCCTCCCCTATCCATTCCTGGTTTGTTTGACTTCTTCCTCTCAGCATGTTATCCCACTCGGAAGGACTGCCCTCCGTAGAAGGATAATTAAGGTAAGTCATCGCATGATCACCTATTTCCTCCATAAATCGGTCCACTAACTTAGATTTCTTTAAACCGTATAACATCTCGGCTCTCTTGAGCACCGTCTCCTTCTGGCCATTCTCAGCCGGATATTCCTGAGAATAAAGCTCTCCATAACCTCCCGTTAAATCCTTTTTTGAATTAAAAAATCCTGAAAAATAATCATGCACCACAAGTTTTCGCGCGCTCAGATTTTGATAGAACGAGATGTCGCCTGTCGCGAGATTGGGATATTTTTGCGAGAGCCCGCGGGTTTCGATTTTGCCGCTTAAAAGCAAGAGTTCTTCAAAGACGCTGGCGGGCTGGGACTTCAAGAAAACTACCTTCACCCTGCTTTGGGGCGCCTCATGAGTTCCTTCCGGATCGACATAACTGATATTCATCCCGCTTAGCGCCTTGCGGGTCCATTCATTGAGATTGCCATGGTCATTCACCCCCCCCGGAACGGCGTACACCACAAGTTCCTCATCCCCGGGAACGCTTTGCCGAAGGGCCTCGATATAATCCAAAAAGGCCCCGGCATTCTGGTAATAAGCCGAGGTCCAATGAGCCTTGGCAGCGTTCCGGATCAATTCCCCTCGCGTTTCGTCCGGAATTCCGGCTTTCAAACTTTCCATAAGTTCTTCCCTTTTTTTCACCAAAGCCGCAGTTTCCAGTCTTTCATAGGCCTCTCTAGCGTCCGCCAGCTCCCAATCGTAATAAATCACACCCCCGCCTTTAAGGGAAAACGGTACATAAAACATCTTCTTTCCGTCTATTTCCATGACCTGATCCGCGTCTCCGGAAAACGCCAAAATGGGCACATACACATTGGCTTGACTCCATGAAGCGCTACCGGGATTCTTGTTCGCAGGATGGTCGGTGTTGAATAAACGCGAATCGTGATCAAAAAATCCGGCGAAATTGCTTCCGACGAAAATAGAAACCGGGTTTTGGCCCGAATCGGCTTCCGTGCTGATCCGGAGATTTCCAGGCATCCGCGCTGACTGTTCCCACAGCTTCGATGAAGATTCGGAGACATGGACGGTCACTTCCGATTCGGGCATCCATCGCGCAAGGGACTTGGCAGCGCGAATCGCGGCGGCCGGATTACCCAAATTTACGCCCCCATTCGTCAGGCGGACGCTGATGTTCCGAACAGGTTCCGTCCATCCCATGTAATCGAGGATCCCGATATCATGGCCCAAAACCGATTCCGCATAATTGTTCATAAAAGCCCGGACGCGCTCCGCTTTAAGGGTTCCCGCCTCACTGGAAGAAATGATGGCCATGGATGTCCATAGCACATCCTGCGGCTGACGCTTGCGAATGGCTTCTATCACGGATTGATAAGGGACTTCATTGGGATAATTCGCCAAAAAGTTGGCCGCGGTCAAAATCAAGGGCTCAAGCTCCATTTGCGAATAAATATCGGGGTTCATGCCGGCAAGAAAGCTTTTAATTTCCTCCTGCGTTCGCTCTCCTGCTTCACGCATGACCTTGCCAAAAGCATAAACCCTGTTAACAAGACTGATTAAATCGCCGGCATTGCCCACGCCATTGCCCAGCGATTTACCGGCAACAGTCCCCGGAGGCGCAGCCGGAGTGGGCAGCGACGCGCCATGCGCTGAGTCTTGGCCGCTTGTCTGCGGGAGGTCAAAATAGGTTTGATATTCCACGCCTCGAAATACCTGCTCTTTCAAAAATTCGTACTTGGCCCGAAGCGCAGGCGCTCTTTCGGCCGCAGCGCGGAACGCGGGGCCAAACATGACGTAAGCTGAAAAATGATCCACAAAATCCTCTTCCGAATTATCTGCTTCGGGAGAAGGATAACGAATCATAAAATGATTTGGTGGAGAGGCCATGGCATCCGCATTTTTACGGACAGCCGACCGCACCTTCCAGGCCTGTTCCCAAGAGTCGAGATCCCAAGAAATTTGGCCATACGATTTCCACAGATCTTCGTTGAGCTCCTTGTACACGCGATGCCCTTTCTCATGAAGATGGATTCGTGCATAGGATAATTCATTTACCCGGGCATCATCCAAGCCGGAAAAGAATTGAGTCAATTCCGGACTTTCGACAATTCTTCGCACCATCCCGGCATTCCTCATCGCCAGCGGGGCAAAAAAGAAAGCCGCATGGCTATCGTCTTCATAGTTGTGGGTAAAATTAAACAATTGATCCGGCCGGTAAGAAAAATAGAGGTCTTGGGAATCGGTCAAGAGATGCGGCGGTAAAGCAGCCAGGGCCGAATGCGTAAGCTCCAATTCTCTTAAAGTGAACCGGTGACTCACGACCTGGTCCCAGGAAAGTTTTGATTTTTCCGTAAGTCTTCCTCGGAAGTAGACATCAAAATGATCATAGGCCAAAGGAAAATAATTTTTGAACTCGCCTGCTATCTGGCGACGCCATTGATCATAATCCGTCATGAGGCCCTTCGTGTTGTTAAGCGCCAATTGGTCCAGCGAATTAAGGGCCGTATGGGAAGTCAAAATCTCCAAAAATCCAAGGTTCTCGCGCACTTTCAACGCCTCCTTGGATTTTGACCAGTCGCTGCCTTGAGAATAGGGGAGGAATTCTTTTTGACCCGTTACTTTATTCACAAATTCCAAACCGCCTTGCCCCGGAAGCCAATACCAGTTGGCCCTCGGAGTTCCGGCTTTCAGCATCTCAGGAATTTTATCCAGCATGCTCAGCAGGACCAGTAATGAAGCCGTGTCAAATTCCATGGGCCCGTCATTATTCTTAGCCTCGCTGGCACTGATGAAAGCTTTGGTTTTGGCCCGGTCAGAATCTGTGACGGTTTTCATGAGAGCCCTTCCGCGATCGAGCAAATCCTTGGCAATAGAAACATCTTCAGGTGCCCATGGATGAAGCAGAAAGAATCTCGCTGTTTTGCTGATTTGGTTGGCGAAATAATCCTGCCGTGCTTTCTCCGCTGCTTCCGGCATGAATCTTCGTCCCGTCTCTGTAAAACCTACAAATTCCCTTTTCCCCTCTTTGGTTCTGTATTCAATGCCTTCGTGAGTAAGCCGGTAAATCCCCCAATCCTCAGCAGACAGAACGGCCTCCGGAATTTTCGTAAGCAGAGGCAGCAAAGAGATGTCAAAATTGGTCACCTTTTCATTGAGTTTCGAAATATCGGAAAGCGAAGTAATTTTAAGATCCGGCTTTTCTTTTTTGAGCCGTTCCAGTCCTTCGGCCAGCAAATCACCGCTTGAAAATCCTCTTTCCAGATCTTCAAGTGAGCGGATGTCAACCCCGAGGGATTGTCCTTGCAATCTGCGGGTTCGGATTCTGACGCTGCCTGAAGTAAATCCCAGCGTTGCCAATTCTGCCGGGGATAAATCATCGGCGGCACGGACTTCATAGGGAATAGCAAGCGGCTCGCCAGCTCGATTCTTTACCAGCTCCAGTCTTTTCCTTTTCCCGTCGACTATCACCGTCCCGGACTGAATCAATGGCGGAGGCACAAAATCAATAAACTGGGCAATTCGAGTTCCATCCGTCGCATAATAATTAGGAATCAAAGTCAAAGAGGCCCTGCCCCCGGGCACAAGAAGGCGGAAAGTTTCCCTAAGGAATTGATACGGGTCAAAAGGATATTCAAGGATGTGCGTCCCCAAAATCAAATGCATCCGTTCATTCTCATAAGGCATGTACTCCCCCAGCCCTCTTTTAAATTCAATGTCTTTCGCTGCCAATTGTTTCTCCCGTGATTCCGGCAATGGCATCGCATCCACTCCGCAAAGTTTCACGATATCCGACCATCCTTTGTCACGGAGGCGATCACTCAATTCTTCTAAAAACACGCCCACACCCGCCCCCACATCCAGAATCCGGACCGGATTCTGCGGGCTGGCCTGCTGCCGGGTTATCATTCCTCCAATTAATTCGAGGATATCGTCGATGCCATGCGCAAATTGCACCGCATCCACATCCCGCCGGCGCTGTTTTGTGACATCCCCTGTCTTTTCCATCCTCTCGAAAAGGGCTTCCAGGCCGCGATAATGACTCAGCATCGCAGCGCGCCGTTCAGCATCAACCCAAGAAGGAATAAGCGGCTCAATGTCCGGTGGTAATATTTTTGATTCAGGCGTTATGAGTGGCGGTGCATTGGCAAGAATGGTCTCTACCGCCGGCCAGACGGCTTTCCCTTCATCGCTCAGATCGAGGACATCTCCTTGCGCGGATCCTCCCTGCGAAGTTCCAGGCGCAGAAGACTCCCCGGGGGTTTCTTGATCTTTCGGCGCTTCCGTCGCGGTACGTGTCGCGACTCCCGGCGTCACCGGCTGTACCTTGTCCGCTCCTTCTCCGATTTTTTCTATGCCCAGCGAGGCGGCATGAAGAGACGTAGATATCTTAGCCGACTGGCTAATATCAGTACCGAGAGCCTGAATTCCCGACGGCGCTTGCGATTCAGTCCGGTTTATTTTCTGGTACGTGGTAAGGATTTCGCGGGCAATTTCTTTTTTGACGATTTTTTCCTTGGCGTCCGCCGGCATGGTGTCATGGACAGCGCTGACAATGCTTTTCACCGCAAGCCGGGCCTCGGGCGTAACCGGCTCCAAACTTTCACTTTCAGGCAGATTTTTCGTAGCTTTCTCTAAAACGTCGAGCGCGGCAACACCGTTTCCGACCTGCTGCTGGATTGCGTTAGAAATTTCGGGCGTGAGTCCCTCCGCGCCTCCGGCTTCCTCCTGAAGTGCTACTTCCAGCTGCTCGCGGGTTAATTTTGAAAAACCGATTGCGCTCAAAGCCGCTTCCAGGCGCGTCTCGAGTTCCTCGGCTCCGAAAGCATCGGGATTTAATACGAATTCCCGCAGCAGGTCAGAAGGCGTCTCAGGCGACAGAGCCCCGAGCGAAGCGGCAAGAGCCGAAGGGTTGGTACGGCCCGCGCTTTCCATAAGCTTCTCCACATTTTCCCGCGTCAATTCCTTCCGTTCCATCAATTGCCGCAATCCGGCCGTGAAAGTTTTGATTTGCGCTTCAAAACCCTTCCACATCCGGTTGAGAGCGGCATCTTTCAACCCATTCAGTTCTTTTTCAGCGTCTTTTAGGATTTCTTCTTTGCTTTTCAGGGTGAGATTTTTCGTCCCGTATTTTTCCATGTAAACCTTTAGCAGGAGATCCACATAATGCGTGTACTGTCCCGCCTCTCCCACGCGGCCTTCCTCAGAGAGATTCCTGATGATTTGATCCCGCCACTGCTTGAGCGAGTTTCTGAAATCAGGTTCGTTCATTTCCGAAATGAGCCTCATGCCGGCATGTCGGGCAAAGGCGTCGTAAAAAGTGGTTTTTAAATAATCCTTGTAGGAAAGTTTCCCGAGCATGACATTTTGATAAACCGAGGGATCAGTGAGGGAAAGCATTTTGGGCGCAATCACAGCATAAGAATAGTTTTGCTGTTTGAGCCGGCCCTCAAAGCCCTGGCGGTGAAAGCCGCCCAAAATCACCGCGGCCGAAGACGCTTTTTTGCGGGACATTAACTTCTCCAAATTGGAGTAAAGGGCGCGGTCGCGCTCCAGAGCCAAACGGTAAAATTCAAGCGCGGAGGCCAGCCTGCTCCGGCCGCCACCCGCGGCTTGTCCGGGCTGGCCCTGGCGAGCGGCCCCGTCCAGTAGCTTAGCGTCTTCAAGCAATGCGTGGTAATACGCCGGGTCTTTTTCATACTCCCTGAGCTCGTCCCGGGTCATTTCCAAGGCGGCCATATCTTTGAGAATCCGGATCGCGGCATACTTCCTTGCCATCGCCTTTTGCTCAGGCGTCACTGCAAGACGCTCCTGAATCTCAGCCAGCAGTTTTTCCAGTTCGTCGAAAAGTTTTGTGCCTTTAATACCGGCCAGCATGTCCGCGTGCTTTAAAAGCTCCTTCATCGATGGATCTAGGGGCAGGTCGTAGCTCTCACGTGCCGATGTGGACAACAAAAATTTCAGAAATGCGGCCGAATCTATGCGTGCGGTGGAAAAGGCCTGCATTTTTTCATTCAACTCCATGACCCGGACCTTATCCATTTTCGATGCTGTCTCCTTCTTGAATTTTTCGGCCAAGCGCTGAATCGCAATTTTTAGTGACTCCGTATTCAGCATCTGCTCGCGACCGATAGAATCAAGGAGAGTTTTAAGATGGGCGTATTTGGCTTTTTGATCCTCACTCAGTCCGATACCGTTAAGATAATTCAGGAGTACGAAAAGATCGCCCTCTCCGCCGCGAAAATTCTCGACATATTCGTGAAATTCGTTGAGATCATGGGTGTAGACGCTTTTGCGCTTTTCATCAAGCTCCTGCGTCAGGGTTTTAAGATTCTTTAGAACGGCCTCCCGATTTTGGCCGGCTCTCAGAAAGGCCAGATAATTGGCCTCGTAAAGCTTCCAATCCTCAATGCCAAAGAAATTCATTTGCGCGGGATTAAAAACCGAGGCCATCTGCGCGCCTGAAAGTTCTCCGCGCGCCACATACTCCTCCATCACCTTTTGCTCGAGCTTTGAATCCGGAAAAGCGCGGAAAAGCGTCGCGTCCATTTTTCCGGCTCCGCCCTCAAGCGCCACCAGCGAAAGGTGATACTTTTCCTGCAAATATCGGAGAATTTTCTGGATGTTACTCTGCGCATCCGCCATCGCGTGCGCGTCCTGGATAAACACGATAAACGGCTTTGTTTTGTCGGGGGAAAGGTTCTGCTCCTGGATCGTGCCGAACTCTTCTGGAATCGCGAGAGGTTCTTGAATCAGAACGGATTCCGGCCTATCAGCTGCATTGACTGTGGCGGGTATTTGCGCCCATCCCAGACTACTGGCTGAAAAGAAAAAAAGCGTTCCTAACGCGGTGAATTTTAAAAAAACCCTTCCACTTTTTTTTAGCATCAAAGTAATTTGATATAAATTTATTATTGTATTTTTATTTATATCTCCAACTAATTTAAGTGTTAATAAAAAGATTGTATAAATATTAACATACAAAACGAAGGGATGCTAGGTTACGGCCATAATAAAATTGGCATTTTAGTTTTTATAACTCAATAAAATTAAAGGGGATAGGAGGTAAGGTGACGACTATTTTTTTGTGGGATTAAGGGGAGATAAACCCAGGACGTAGAATTGAATAAAACCCCAAGCATATCCAAAAACATACACAGAATATGCGATGAAACGGAGCCATTGAAACTTAAAAAGACTTTCAAGCAAGCGCCCAGGATACCGAAGCATGCGATACCACAAAGGGCGCTTGGCCACAAAATTCGAGGAGTCGGTCTGCTCATGCGTGTCGTAATTGATTTCCGGATGCGTCTTTTGGATATACGCCGCGCCATAACCGTTTCTGAAAAACATACTCGCCAATTTGGGCAGCGAATCCGGCAAAGGATGGTAAGCCCACGTATCCGGAACCAACACCACCCGGTAGCCAGCTTTCCGGATCCGCACTCTCAAATCCGGATCCAATCCCCGCAGGATATCCTCCCGCTCCATGCCCACTTCTTCAAAAATATTTCTGCGGAATGCCACGCACCCATGGCAGGCCAAATCGCTATCGATCACTTCTTTTACGACCGGCATGTTGAATCGCGGGAACTGCCTGGCCGCGGATTTTTGAAAGGCATTGGCATCATTGGGAGTCAGCACCGACGCGCCTGCCATGGCAATTTGGCGATCCGTTTCCAATGCCTTGAGAAGATTTTCAATCACTTGCTTATGCCCGATGCGGCTGTCATCATCCATCACCACCAAAACCTTACCCCGGGCTTTTCGTACTCCCTCGTTAATGGCTTTTCCCTGGGGAGAAACTCCGTTCACCACAATAATTTCAAGGCTCCGGAAGGTCTGATTTTTGATGTCCTGAATCAGCCCGTCAAAATTTTCCTTCCGTCCCTGATAGAAGTGTGGGATGATTACGGAAACTTCGGGATTTTCGCTCAGTTGGATCACCTCGATCGTGCTGTTTTTCATGGCATCATTATAATCAAATTCCGAATTCAACAAATGAAAAAGAACTTCTTTTTAAAAATCCTCTCGATTTTTTTCTCAATAATCACAGCGGCTGCTTTCATCGAAGTATCGGGCCAGATTTACGCCCTAGCGCATCCTTCCTTTGAAGTGCTGACCTTGGAACCGGATCCTTTTATCGGATGGAAACACACCCCTAATCTCCAATGGCCCTGGGCGGGAAATTATTGGTACCAAAGGGATTTCCGGCTCGATATCAGGAATAACTCTCTGGGGTTTCGGGACTCCGAGCATGCATTTACAAAGCCCGATAGCGTCATCCGCATTGCTATGCTCGGCGACTCCTTTATCGAGGCACTTCAGGTTCCGTTGGAAAAAACAGCCGGATTTCTCCTTGAAAAAAAATTAGACGCGGCCGCCACGGCAAGAGGAGAAAGTAAAAAATGTGAGGTTCTGAATTTTGGAGTCTCGGGCCACGGCGTCGGACAATATCTTTTGACTTGGGAGCATTATGCATCGAAATTCAAGCCGGATTATGCCTTTGTTTTTGTGACTGGGCGAACCCTCGAACGGACCGTAACCGCCGAGGAATGGGGGAATTTTCCCGAGACCGAAAAGCTTAAACTTAAAATCCGTCCTACTTTCAGGGTCGAAAACGATAAACTCATTTCAATCCCGGCCAAGGATTACGACCGCTTGGCGGCGATTCACAAGGAGCTTATCCAGAAGGAATTCGGAGGCCGGCTATTCAGGAGGCGAAGACCCGGTATATTTTTAGCACCCTATTTCAATCAGCTTGCCGTTTATGGCAACACAATTTTGAGGAATCTGATTCTCAAAATGAAAGGAAAAAATCCAAACGTGCTCTCAGACCAATCAATACTGCTGAAAACAAACCTAAAAATAATTGAAAAACTCCGGGATGAAACCGCTCAGGCAAGTGCCTCGCTTATTCTAGTAGACGCCACAACTCATTTTGAACCGACTATGTCGCAAACATCCGCAGAAATCCGGAAATTCTGCTCTATGAATCACATCCAGTATATCGCCTTGGCCCCGGAACTCGATCTGGCTAATCGCCAGGGTCGGTCGACGCGATGGCGCCATGACGCGCATTTCAACGAAACCGGCAATGAAGTCTTTGCCGAGACCATGTTCCGGTGGTTCACGAACCAACGCTTAAGTAACGCTTGAACGACGCGCTCCGGTATCGCTTTCTCAGATATTCGGAATGAAAGACGGTGATTGTGGATTCATAAAGAGGATAGGCATGGTCCAACACAACAAACCGGGAAAGATTTTTGAGGCAGAAATCAAGCACGTCCCTTGGATCAAAATAACATAGCGCAGGATCGCTGAAGGTTCGATAGGAAGTCAAAAAGTTAAAAGCCGCGGCGCGGCGGGAGCTTTGAAACATTTTCCGAATAAACCGGAACGAATATTCCTGCCAGAGGTTGCGGGGACTGCCGGCCGGCAAATTCAGCAACCCGCTCAAAACCACAAAGTCATATTTCTCCTGCCGGTGCGCAAGAAAATCGCCGGCATGCACCTTTGCGCCCCGGTATTTTTTACTCGCCCAAGCCGCCATTTCCGGGACAATTTCAGTCGCGCTGTACCGGTGGTCAATCTTGCGCCGAAAAAGGTAGGCATGCAAATCAGCCAGCCCACAGCCCGCGTCATGAATTGAAAAACAGTCCGGCTGGGGGAGAATCATTTTCATCAGGCGTTCAAATCGGAGGTTTTGGGTTTCGCGGTTATTTTGAAAAGTCGACAAAACCGAATCACCGTGTTTTTGATATTGACCGCCATAGGCCTTGCGCTGGCTTTCGGATACCTTGCGCAGACTCATAGATTGATCGTCCGTTGGACAAAAAAAAGCGGTCTTCTTTTAACTTCCAGATAAATATTGGACAAATAGCGGCCGATCAAACCCAACATGGCGATATTGAGCGAGCCAAAAAGGCATATCAAAAGCACGATGCTGGTATAACCGGCAGGCACGTCGTAAATAAAGTGTTTGATCAGATAATAACAGCCCAGCAATAAAAATAAAATGGACGCGCCGCCGCCGAGATAAATCATAAAAGTGAGTGGCTTTTGAGATAGAGCCAGAATAATGTCCAAGGAAAGACCCAGGCGTGAAAGAAAACTATAATGGCCTTTTCCTCTCTCCCGCTTTTGATTCTCGACTTCAAGGACGGCATGGCGCATCCCGATATCATGGGTAATTCCGGCCACCACACGGTTCAACTCCGGATATTCTTTGAAATGGCTTACAAATTCAGCAGTCATGATTTTCATCATCAGCTGATTGGAAACCATTTTCAGGCCCAGAAGCGAATTCAGGCAAAACCAGAAGAAACGCGAAGTGCACTCGTCCCAAAAATTATTCCGCACGGAGGAGCGGGTATAAACAATATCATAGCCTTCCTTGATTTTGCGGTACAGCCGGGGAATCTCCGAAGGAGGATTTTGGAGGTCCCCGTCCATGATCACCGTAAACCGCCCTCCTGCATACTCTAGTCCGGCCGAAACAGCTATTTGCTGGCCAAAATTCCTGGATAGCGTGACGGCCTTCACCTGAGGATTTTTGCAGCACTCCTCCTCAAGTATCCTCCCGCTCGCGTCCCGGCTGCCGTCATTGACGAGAATCAACTCATAACTGATTTGTAATGGCAGGAGGTGGGAAACAACGGCCCTGACAAATTCGGCGATCGTGTCCTGTTCGTTAAAAACAGTGGCAACGATTGACAATTCGCAGCGGAATTGATTTGCACCGGTCTTTTCAGTCATAATTCCCATTGAAAATATTCGGAAAGGTCTTACAATATGGAACTTAGAATGCATGGGATTATAATATGAAAGCCGTCATCTTACAATCAAGCTATCTTCCGTGGAAAGGATATTTTGATCTTATCCATGATGCCGACGTATTCATTTTTTACGACGACGCCAAATACACCAAAAACGATTGGCGGAACCGGAATGAAATTTATTCCCCGAACGGCATTCAGTGGCTTACCATCCCCATCCCCGCCAGCGCGGTTCACCTGAAAGTCCATCAAGTTGAGATCCGGGAGCATGCCTGGCAGGGCAAGCATTATAAAGCTATTCAACTGGCCTATCAAAGAGCTCCCTTCTTTTCTCAGGTTCAAGGACTGCTTCAAGAATTATTTTGCAACCGCACCTGGCATTCGCTGTCCGAACTTAATCAGTTCGGCATTTTGGAAATCAGCAAAATGTTGGGCATCAAAACCCGTTTTGCTGATTCACGGGAATTTAATTTAAGAGGGAGCCGGGTTGAAAAACTTATTCATCTATTAAACCTTGTGGGGGCAACCGAGTATCTTACCGGACCAAAGGCCAAGGCGTATATTAGGGACGAGGAACCTCTTTTTGAAAAGGCAGGCATCCAATTACACTTTAAGGATTATTCCTCTTATCCGTCCTATCCTCAAGGGCGAAAAATCTTTGCGCATGAGGTGTCTATTATCGACATGCTCGTTAATCTGGAGTTAAAAAGAATTCCCCAATACATTTGGGAACCGGAAACCGCGACCGCAAGTCTCACCGCCTGATGCCTCGGGCCTTAAGACCCAGATAATATTCGCATACGGGTACCAGGTCCTCATTGATCGGCACTCCGCGAGTCTCGTTTTTAACAAAGATTTCGTTTCCCAGGTATTGTCCTTTTCGCTCCATGCCCTTCCTGGCAGTTTCGGAAAAATTAGCAAGAAAACGGCCGGCGCGTTCTTGGTTCTCTGTAAGAGGCCGATTGGAGGCCAGGACGAAATAATCATAAACCCTTAGATATGGAAAAACGGATGCGATCGTCCTGGGCATCACCCGGTATTCGTCGGTCCATACCATTAAAACGCCGCCGTTTTCAAGAGCCTGCTTCCCTTGTTCGAAAAACTGGCGGGAGTAAAGATTATTGCTGTAGGCTGTGGTCGTCCTTAGAGGGTCCATGAGGATAAGGTCAAAACGCTTCTTCGTCCGGGCAAGAAACCGCCTCGCATCGTCCATTACGATATGGATTCTTGGATCCGAAAGAATCTCTCGGAACACTTCCATTTTCCGGAGATTTTTCATTAAAGTTGTATTCAATTCCACCACGGTAATGCTTTTGGCCTCCTCAAGTTTCGTAATCGCCTCCACGAGAGCGCCGGTCCCAAAACCCAGAACTAAAACATTCTCCGTGTTAGGCGCAAAGCGGACCGTTTCCACGGCTTCCTTGTAAAATTCATACCCGGGTCTTCCTCCGTGGCCAAGCCCGTTAATGTAATTGATCACGTGATCCCCGTTTTCGTAAGTCATGACTACGCCTTCCCGCCCCTCTTCAAAACGGTATGTGAAATTGCCGCTGGGCGGAACATGCATGGCCCGGTAAAGTTCGCCGCGGCGCGGAAAAAATGGAAAAAGCAACCCGACAAAAGCAAGAGCAAAAAAAAATTGCCGCGAAAACGGAATCGTTCCCATGATCACCCCGGCCGTCCCGAAGGCCAAAAGGGCGCGTTCCGTTCCCAAAAAAGGAAGAATCAAAAGCCCGGTGATCAATCCTCCCAGCACATTACCCACGCTGAGAAAAAAATACGCGGTTCCGGCAGTGCGCCCCTCCTGCTTAGGTACAAGTGCAAGCTTGGCAATAAGCGGAAAGCTGGCGCCCATCGCCATGGCCGGTATGGAAAAGAAAAATATCGGCCATAGGAAAATATCCAGGGTGACAAATAAATCAGAGCGCCATGATCCCGTGCTCAGGAGACGGTCCGGCGGATGGAGGACTTGCCAAAACGAATTTTCCGTAAAGACCTTTAAATGCGTATGGCAAGTCAGCTGATAATAAATGGCCATACTGAGTAAAACATATGTCCCGATCAAGCCCTGCAGGCAAAAAAAGATTTTTTGGGGATCCGGCAACCGCCGCCTTTTCATGTGCCGGTTCATACCCAAAGAACCAAAGGCGATTCCACAAAGATAGACAAAGAGAACACTGGAAAATGCGTAGGGCGAGGCCTTGACCAGGACTTCGACGATCCGGCACCAAATGATTTCATAACCAATGCCGAGAAATCCCGTCACCAGCAGCCATAAATAAGCGTCCCGCCCCGTTTTGCCTTGGCTCTCAATCGCCTGCGGAACGGACAAAGGCTGCGTTTCTTCCGGATGAGGGCAATGCCGGGACGCGTAAAAAATGAGCCCGGCAAGGGCAAAATTGATGAAAGCCGCGGAATTGACGGCGGAATCCAGGCTGAAAAACGAGATAATTCCGTAGCTGGCAAGCAAAGCCCCGAAAGCCGCGCCTAAAGTGTTGATAAAATAAAGAAAACTCACCGATTCGCCAAAATTATCCGCAGCGCGATTGAAAATTTTTACCATAACGGGAAATGTCATCCCCATAAAAAAAGTGGGAAGACTTAGAAACAGGAACATGCAGACAAATGAAACTCCGTACGGACTGCCAGCCGTGTGACGCCCCAAAAAATCAAGATAAGACGGGCTCGCCATGCCGAAAAGGCCCAGAGCCAGCTCAAGAGCCATATAAAAGGCGGTCTTATTTTTGATCCGTTCCGCCAGCACACCACCCGCGAGCGCTCCGAAGCTGAGTCCGAGCATAAAAACGCTGACAATGAGGGTGATCGAAAGAATACCCACCCCATAGTAAAGAGTAAGCAGGCGCTGCCATACCACCTGATAAATCAGGCTGGAAACTCCGGAGCAAAAAAAGGCAATTGCCAGAAAAGAATTGAGTTTTTTCAAATTGAGGGCCCTATTGGCATTATTATTATCATTATTATATAGAGAGGAAAATATTACTGGAAAATATTTGTGTCCTGCTTCTATAATCCTGCCATGCCGCTCAATCTCAAATCCTTTCTCTTAAAGATATCCGCCGCCCTGGTTTTGCTGTCTGCCGCGTATCTCTTGTGGGGTCACGCCTTGATCGCCTTTATTTATGGCTCTCAATCCCTGCCGCTCTTGGGCCGCCTGTTTGAAGCGAAAAACCAATTCCCCCTGGAAGTCTATTTACGGACCGGCGATGCTTACTGGATCGCCATTCTTTTGATCGGAGTGCTCTTTTTAATTCCCTTCCGAATTTTGCTTGATCCGGGAATTAGCGAGAGCCGGCGCTGGGCAGCGGCAGGCGCGCTCATGTTCGCGGCCGTGGTCTTATTTTATTTTAAGCCGTATTTCGCGGAAAATGAGACCGTTTACCTTATCAGCCCGCGAAGATTGCTGAATCCGGACTATCTCACAAAGGACTGGACTTGGAACCGGGGTCTATACACTCATTTATTTTTTGATCTTCTCTTGTCCCCTTTCACCCTGGCGCTGAACGATTACGCCATTGCCTTGATCGGCCGGTTAACCGTATGGGGATTTCTAATACAGGCTTTTATCCGGTTGGCTCAGACATTACGGCTCAAGTGGTGGCAAACCGTTCTAGGTTTCATTTTTTGGCTTTGCACCGCCCAGTCGCTGGCCGCAGGCGAGTGGGTTTTTCATAGCTTTGAGGCCAAACCCGTAGCTTATTATTTTCTTTTGCGCGGATTGGATCATATGCTGAATGACCGCTGGATAAAAACGGCTCTTTCTTGCGGCCTGGCTTTTTCCTTTCATATTCTGGTTGGCGCTTGGGGAAGCTTTGCCATTCTCATCGCGGCGCTAATTACCCTTCCTTTTAATAAGCTTTTCGAGAAATTGGGCAAGACGGCTGCGGTTTTTACCCTAGCCGCGGCTCCGGGTATTCTGACGGCTGTTCTCTACAAGTTAAAAAGCGGGTCCGTGTCCTATGAAGATTACGCTCTTGAAATTTTCTTCCGCTCCCCCCACCATTTCGATCCGTCATACTTTATGCCCCGGTTGACCGCCCTCACCCTGCTTTTCTATCTCCCGGCCGCTTTTTGGCTGATTCACAGGACACAGCCGCGCGAAACAGCCAAGAAGCTTTCGTCATTTCTGGGCGCTTTGATTGCCGTTTTTCTTTTGGGACTCGTGGCATATAAGCTATCCTGGCTTTCCGTTTTGTATCTTTATCCGTTTCGCCTGGGCCCTGTTTTCCTGTCTCTCTTTTTTTCCTTCCTGGCTTTTAAAGCCTTAAAAACCCAAGGAATCCTGGTGGGAGTTTTCCTCGTCCTCCTCGGTTTTCAGTTCGAAGTCCCCAGAAACATTCTACGCTGGCCGGCCGGGCTGGTGTTTGAATGGAGAAACTTTTTGTCCGAAGGGCGGACGGATGATTTTGAGGATATGGCATCCTGGATACGCTTCAACACACCGCCGGACAGTATTTTCATCGCCCCGCCATGGGAGTACCGCTTTTCGATTTTGTCGCACCGCGCGCAAGTCGTTAATTTCAAATATTATTATGTGGACCATACCATTCATGAGTGGCTCGAGAGATTAAAGGCGCTAAACGGCGGGCTGCCTTTCAAAAAAAGAAGCGCCGGAATCTTGTCTGAGCTTAAAGCCAATTATCCCTCGCTAACCTCGCCCGAGCTTGAAGATACCGGAAAAAAATACAGCGCCTCCTACTACCTCACAACCGCTCCCCGGCCCGATCTGCCTTTTGCACTGCAATACAGCAATGCTTCCTATTATCTATATCTTTTGTAATCAGCCTCAAGGTTGTTTATAATAGACCCCTATGGGACCCACTAAACCAATGCAAAAAAGTGTTATAGTTGCTTTTATCATATTTTTTATATTTGTGTCCTGCCCGCGCGCCTACGCCTACCTCGATCCCGGTTCGGGCAGCTATTTGTGGCAGCTTTTGATCGCCGGCGCCCTGGGCGTTCTTTTTTCCTTAAAAAGATTATTTAAAGGCAAAAAACGCCATTAATACCTTGCTTCATCCCGGCTCCTTTCGTGATCCCGACGGATTTGTTTTCCTGGACGAGGGCATTTCTCTGCGGCAAATCAATCCGGCCTACCGGCTGCATTATGATCAATTGATGAGCTCGGGGCTTTATCAAACACTCGTTTCCGAAAATCTCTTAATACCCCACGAAGAGCTGGATCTTAGCCGGGCCCACTCCAAGGACGCTTATAAAATCATCAAACCCGGGCAGATTTCTTTTATCTCTTATCCCCATGAATGGTCTTTCAGCCAGATCCGGGACGCGGCGCTCCTGACGCTTGGCGTTCAGAAGCGGGCGCTTGCTTATGGGATGAGCCTCAAGGACGCGAATGCGGCCAACGTGCAATTCCAAAATGGCGCGCCTGTCTTTATTGATACCCTGTCATTTGAAAAATATGAGGAGGGAGATCCCTGGATTGCCTATCGCCAGTTTTGCCAGCATTTTCTTGCCCCTCTCGCTTTGATGAGCTATAAGGACAGCCGGCTCGCCGGATTATTACGGGTTCATCTGGATGGAATCCCGCTCGATCTGGCAAGCAATCTTCTGCCCTTAAAAAGCAGGCTCAATTTGGGACTTTTGCTCCATATTCATTTTCATGCCGGGATGCAGCGCCGTTATCAAAACTCAACCCTTTCGATCCCCGCCCGCAAAAAAATGCGTCCTGCGTCTCTTCTGGGTTTGATTGATCATCTCGAAACCGTAGTTAGAAATCTTAAATGGCTCCCACAGAAAACAGCTTGGAGCGGTTATGATCAGGATTGTCATTATGGGCCGTCCTCGCTTCTTGAAAAAGAACGGGCTGTAAGCCGGTATCTCCTGCAGATCAACTCTAAGCTTGTATGGGACATCGGAGCGAATACAGGGCGATTCAGCCGGATTGCCGCGCGGCAAGGCGCCCTAGTCATTTCAATGGATGCAGACCCTGCGGCAGTGGAAAAAAATTATCTTCAGTGCAAAACCGAGAGCGAAAGGCGCATCCTGCCGTTATGCCTCGACATCACCAACCCCAGCGCAGGATTGGGCTGGGACGGCCGCGAAAGGCTGTCCCTTTGGGAACGTCCGCTGCCGGACACCGTTTTGGCTCTCGCCCTGGTCCACCATCTGGCCATTGGCGAAAATATCCCTCTGGATAAGGTTGCTGAGACATTTGCGAAAATTTGTTCTTACCTAATCATCGAATTTATCCCCAAGACCGACCCCAAAGTCCGGCAGCTTCTCGTCTCACGCCCGGATATCTTTTCCGGCTATGACCAGGCGTCATTCGAACGGACTTTTCAATCCCTCTTTTCCATCCTGAAACACACTCCCGTGACGGATTCCGGCCGCATTCTCTATCTGATGAAAAAAAATTAATATCGTGAAAAAAAACCCCTCCGTGCATCCCTATCTTTTCGCGTTATCACCCATTCTTTTTATCTATTCGCGCAATCCGCTGGAAATCCCTGCAAAAGAACTGGCCCTTTCCCTCCTGCTTTCGTTTGGCTTGGCATTTTTTTTATGCCAGATCATGAGCCGGGCATTTAAGGATTCCGGTGAGGCGCCTGTCATGGCCTCGGTTTTTATGCTCATGTTTTTTTCTTACGGATATCTGCGCCCGGCACTTCATGGCATGTCGATCAAAGGATTCGAGCTGGGTAGAGACCGGTTTATTATGACACTATGGACTCTGGGGCTTGCAGCCGTTCTCCTTATAATTCATAAACTGAAGGAACATGCATCCGCCTTCGACCGGTTCCTGAATGTATCATCTTTTTTTCTTCTCTTCGCAACGGTTTTTCACTTAGGAATGAATTCTTCTTTACATTTGGCGGGAAATACCGGCCTCAAACCGTCCCAAGGATCGGAAATAAATCTGCCACCCGATCAATCCAAAGCTCCTTCAGGATTGCCTGATATTTATTACATCATTTTGGATGGCTATGCACGGGCGGATATCCTAGAAACTATTTATCACTACGACAATACGCCTTTTCTCGAATGGCTTAAACAAAAAGGATTTTATATTGCGGAACAAAGCCGTTCAAACTATTCTCAAACCGTCACCTCGCTTCCTTCTTCCCTTAATTTCAGCTACCTTGATGATTTATCCGGCCGAATCGGACAGTGGGCACGGGATACCCGGCCTCTTGAAAAAATGATCAAACACAGCCGGCTGGCTGAATTCTTGAAATCGAAGGGCTACAAGACCGTTAACTTTGCTTCGGGCTGGTATTTCACGGAAATCCAGGACTCCGACATTTATCAATCCATGAGCTGGCAATTGAGCGAATTCCATCATGCCCTTCTCAATATGACTCCGCTGCCTGTCTTTTACGAAAAACTTTTTTCCATGAATCTTCAGTATGATTTCCACCGCAGGCAAATTCTTTTTACCCTGGATCATCTCACCCGGCGGCCCGGCATTCCGGCGCCCGTCTTTGTCTTTGCCCATATCATCGCGCCGCACCCTCCCTTTGTATTTGATGAAAATGGAGGTTCCGTGGATTCCAGCCGGATATTTTCTTTTGATGACGGGAACTTGTATACCGCCGGCTCCGGACGGGCGGAGTATGTTCAAAAATACCCCAAGCAGCTGGCTTTTATTTCCAAAAGGATTCAGGATGTGATTGAGAAAATCCTTTCGCGGCCGGGGGCCAAGCCCATTATTATTCTTCAAGGCGATCACGGACCTGGCTCGGGGCTAAATTGGGACAACCCCGAGCAATCAGACTTTCACGAAAGGATGTCGATTTTCAATGCTTATTATTTTCCCGATCAAAATTATGAGGGTCTTTATCCCGAAATCACTCCGGTTAACACCTTCCGCATTGTCCTGAACCATTACTTCGGCTGTTCTTATGAGATCTTAAAAGACCGTTCCTTCTTTTCGAATTGGCGCTATCCTTATGATTTCAAGGATGTCACAGATAAGGCCTCGGCGGCCTAATTTGAGCCATTTTTCCCTAGAGATTTGGCTCCATTCATGCTATAAATAGCCCCTAATTCAGCCAAGGAGATGTTCATGAAACTCAGTCTTGCCATTTTAGTTATGAATGAGATTGAAGCCATCCGCGTGATGTTCGATAAAATCCCATGGGACGCCGTGGATGAGACCGTGGTGGTGGACGGGAATTCCAAGGACGGAACCCAGGAATTTTTCAGAAGCCGCGGGATCCGCGTGGTGCAGCAAAAAGCTCCGGGCATGGGCGAAGCCATGTTGAATGCCCGCGAGGCGGTGACCGGGGATGCTATTTTGTATTACCATCCGGACGGCAACGAAGACCCCGTCGAAATCCCCAAGTTCAGGGCCTTTCTCGAGCAAGGCTATGATTTCGTCATCCCCTCCAGGATGCTCCGCGAAAGCTTCAACGAAGAGGATGCAAAACTCATCAAACCACGCAAATGGGCCAATCTTTTCTTTGCTTTTATCGCCAATCTTTTCTGGCATAAACAAGGAATCCATGCCACGGATGTGACCCAGGGGTTTCGCGCCGTCACCTGCGAAGCCTTTGACCGCATGAATCTCAACGAAAGGGGCGCGACCATGGATTATCAAATGGTGATCCGCGCTCTTAAACTGAGCTTGAAAATTCATGAGTTTCCGACGCGCGAGGGCAAACGGATCGGCGGCGAGACAAAGTTCAAATCCATTCCCACCGGCCTCAGGATGCTGAGGATTTTCTTTTACGAATTGTTTCATGGAAATAAAGTCTTCGCTCCCACCGAAAGAAACCCACAGGCAAAGGAGCTTGCCATAAAATGAGCAAAAAAACCGCGCTGGTGATGACCACCATCAATGTCCCGGTGTTGCTGGAGGCCTATGCGGACAATTTTGAAAAATTCGGGCACAAGGATAACGTTTTCATGATTGTGATTCCCGATCTTAAAACACCGCCGGCGGCTAAAGAATGCGTCCAAAAAATAGCGCAAAGAGGGTTTGACGCCGATTACGTGCACATGGACCGGCAGGAATCATGGCTGGCCCGGTTTCCCGAGCTCAAGGCCCTGATTCCTTATAATTCGGACAACCGGCGCAACATCGGCTTCCTGATGGCCGCGGAACGCGGGTGCGACATTCTTATTTCCATTGACGACGACAATTATTGTACTCCGGGCGAAGATTTTTACGCTTGCCATGCCATTACCGGAACCACGCAAACCAGGCCCTGCGTGACATCTAAGAGCGGCTGGTTCAATATATGCAGCCTGCTCGACAATACTCATCAGCGGGTCCTGTATCCTCGCGGGTATCCTTTTGAATGGAGAGACAAAGACGCGGAACTTGAGATAAAACCGGCCACTGGATTCATCGCCGCCAATGCCGGGCTGTGGACTCACGATCCGGATATCGACGCGGTCACGCGCTTGAATAATGAGCACGTCAAAATGACTAGAATGAACCGGGACTCCATCATGCTGGCGCCCCGCACCAAATCGCCCGTCAATTCACAAAACACGGCGCTTATCGCCGACGCCATCGCGGCTTATTATTTCGTTCTGATGGGAGAAAATCTGGACGGCTGCAAGCTGGACCGGTACGGAGATATTTGGAGCGGTTATTTTCTCGGCAAATGCGTCGAGCACATGCGGCACTATATCGGAGTCGGAACCCCGGTGGCCTTTCATAAGAGAAATCAGCATGATTTTTTCAAGGATCTCAGGCAGGAGCTTTGGTGCATGATCATTACGGAATCCCTGGTGAAAATGCTGGAAAAAATAGAATTGAAGGGCACGACCTATGCGGATTCCTACCGGTCTTTATCGTTTGAGTTGGAAAAGGCCGTGCAAGAAACCGATGAGTCTTGTTTCACTCCGGAAGTACGCCAATACTTTGTGAAAATCACGAAAGCCATGCGCGTCTGGGTGGATGTTTTTCAAGAAGTCAGACAAAACCGCCTGAATTCCTCCAAACGCTCCGGCGTGCCGATATCGTAGACCTTCCCTTCCGCGGGATAAATATAAAACCCCTCGCTAAGACGCGGGAATAGATCCTGTTCCAGCGAATAAAAAACGCCTTCCGGGATACGGTCAAGCAATGAGCGGTCAAAGATATAAATCCCGGCACTGAGATAGCGGTCGGATTTATAGGTCTTTTCCGCGAAAGAAAGCACGCGTCCGTTCTCATCCGCCGAGATATAGCCGCCGTCGTGCCGTTCCCCCGCGGCGGTCACGGCAATGGTCGCGAGTCCCCCAAAACGTTCATGGCGCTCCGCCATCGCGGCATAATCCAATGAAGGACAAAATGAATCTCCATTCATCACCAGGATGCTATCGCCCTCGAGCAGGTTCGCGGAATGTTTCAACGCGCCGGCTGTCCCCAGCGGCTTGGGTTCTTGAGAAATGAGAATAGAAAGCCCTTCACACTTTTTGAAGTGCCTCCCAATCCTGTCTCCCATATAGCCCGTACAGAGAATAAAACGGCTAAACTGCTGATGGCGCAGTCTTTCAATCAGGATCTCAAGAAAAGGTTTTCCATGGATATCCACCATAGGTTTCGGAATATTGGGAACGGCAGATTGAAGGCGGGTGCCCTGCCCTCCACAGAGAATGGCCACGTCCATCATGGAGATATATCTTCCATCGCCCTACCGCCAGTAGTACAGTTCTCTAAATATTTGCAACAAAAGAGGCAGCCCCCAGCGGAAAGGAAGCATCTTCCGCGTTCCCCCAATGCGCTTCGGCTCGCTCACAGGAATCTCGCAAACCTTGAGCTTTCTCTTAAGACATCGGATGGCAAGCAGCGGATCAAGTCCGATACCGCTCACTCCGGTTAGCTTTTCCGTGGCAAAGGATTCTTCCTTGTCCAAATCCAAGGTTCTCAGCAATTCCGGTTTCCAGGCGCGGTACATGCCCATCGCGTCTTTGTAATGGCCCCCGTGACAAAGATTGATAAGTTTCGTGAATGTCCAATTCCCAAATCCCGTCAGCCAATCATCGTCTTCGCTTCTGGCGCCCTCGGCATACCTTGAGGCAATCACCATATCATAATTGCCCTCTTTCATTTTATTCGCAAGCTGCGGGATGGCCTCCGGGATGGAATTGCCGTCCGGGCTGAAGGGAATTACCATGTCCCCAGTCATATAATCCAAAGCCTCGATGTAAGCCCGGCGAATACCCTTGGTTTTTTGCATGAGCACCTGATATCCCTGTCCCCTGGCGTATTCAACCGTGCCATCCGTCGAACCGCCGTCGATGATGAGCAGCTGATCATACCATTCCCTTTTAATAAGCGGCAGAATCACACGCATGCCATCAATCTCATTCAAGGTAGGCACGAGAACCGTGACTTTCAAACCCGTCATGGTCTAGAAACCGGATTCACTACAGATCGTTTGATCGCTTTATGGGGTGCGGAGGGTTTGAAATCAAGGAGAACATTTTTGGAGGAACTCTGATCCCGTTCCTGCATATTGGAATCATAAAAGATGATCTGGGAGCCGTTATTTTCAAAATGAAAAGGCACAAACAAAAGCTTCTTCAATCTTTTGCGGATTTTAGGCTGGTCTTGAGGCCGGGCAAAGAGCAGGAGAAACCCGCCGCCGCCCGCGCCGAGTAATTTTCCTCCCATAGCCCCCGCGCGAAGGGCTTGCCGGTAAATTTCATCCACAAGCTCGCTGGAAACCCTGTCAGAAAGGGTCCGCTTAAGCTTCCATGTTTCATCAAGAATTTTGCCAAACTCCGTGAGGCGGCCACGCCCCGTGAGAACGGAAAGCGCCTGGTCCACCATATCGAACATCCGGGCGAGCTCTTTGTTTTTCTTCGATATATTGGCGGCCTGGTGTTTTGCAATGTCATGGGAATTGCGGGAAAAACCCGTAAAATAAAGCATGAGGTGAGATTGAAATTCCAGCAGGCGGCTCCGGTCCATGATCACGGGTTGAATGGAAAACCCGCCGTCCCGGCCGAATTCGATCCTGTTGAATCCGCCGAATGCCGTGGCCACTTGATCCTGGATGCCGCCTGTCTCCTCCAAAACTTCGCGCTCGATCTTGATCGCCTCACGAGCCAGCTGCATCTTGGTGGGCATTTTTCGCTGCAACCCGTGGACGGCATGAAGCAGCCCGACGGTGAAGGCGGAGCTTGAACCCAGGCCGGAACGGGCGGGCAGATCACCGTCGTGATGAATCTCGAGCCCTTCCTCAACCCCCAGATATTTCAGGACAGCCCAGGCGGCCGGATGTTTAATTTCGTCATTGCGGCGGACGCACTCGATCTTAGAATAGGCGACACGCGTCTTGTGCTCAAAAAAAGGCGGGAGGGCCCGGCAGGAAATATAGCAATACTTGTCAATTGTTGAGACGAGAACAGCCCCACCATTCTTCCGGTACCACCCCGGATAATCGGTGCCTCCTCCAAAAAACGAGATTCGAAAGGGTGTCCGGCTGATAATCATAGAATTTGCTTAATGAGTCGCGATAGGGGCAGCATGGCTGATAAACCAGTCCGCCGTTTCTTTTAAACCTTGCTGAATCGGTGTGAATTTGAAATCCGGATACCGTTTCGCAAAATTCTTGCTCCGGATTACTTTTACTTTTTGGCCTTCAGGCTTTGCGGAATCAAACACGAGAGAACCGCGAAAATCCATGGCATGGGCCACTTCCTGAGCCAATTCGCGGATCGAAATGGGCTGACCGGGCTCCATGATCAGCGTTTCAGGGCCATGAAATGTTTTCATCTCCTCTAGAAGAATACGGGCCACATCAAAAGAAAAGATAAACTGCCTCACCGCATTCCCGGAGCCCCAGACTTCAAGGTCTTTATTCTGGCATTTTGCAAGCCAGCATTTATGGATAAGTGCGGCGGCCACATGCCCGGTGTCAAGATCCCAATTGTCATGGGGGCCGTACATCGTCACCGGTGTCAGGGTGGAAAAATGGAGCCCGTATTGTTCCTCGATCAGCCGGGTTTGAATATCAAGCAGCCGCTTGGCGTATGCATAGCCAAAATTTCCCGGAAAAGGCAAGCCCGCATGCAAATCATCCTCGGTGCAAGGCGCATCTTCACGAACCCGGAAGGCACAGCTTGAAAGAACCGAGATCAAACGCTTGACTCCCGCCTCGGAAGCAGCTGAAAGAACATTGGTGTTGATTTGAATATTCGCCGCAAACACATCGGCATTGCTGCTCGCATTCATTTTAACGCCGCCTCCTTGCGCAGCCAGATGAAGCACGCAGTCGGGGCCTATCCGGCGGAAAAGATCCCTGGTATTTTCAAAGCTGGTCAGATCGCAATCACGGCTTGTGACAAAGATGGCGTCAGGATAAAGCGATCTTACGGCATAACCCAGTAATCCGCCGGCCCCTGTTACCAGGACTCTTTTCATCTTTCACCTGCCAAGACCAAGATAATATTTGAGCATCAGAATGGCCCTTTGAATTTTGTGGCGAGAACCGGAATCTCGCCTTGCGGGACGTCGCATTCCAGCATTTCACACACTGCGGTCACAATTTTTTTTGCATCGGGATAAAAAGCCTTTTCAAGTGGTTTGCTGACCGGGCAAGGCACGTGCTCATTGCCCATCCTGCGGATCGGGCTCTTGAGCGCGTCAAAAGCTTTTTCCGCCACCAAAGCCGCTATTTCGGCGCTAACGCCGCAGGTTGTCCACCCCATATCCGCGATCAAAAGTTTTCCCGTTTTTCTGACGGAATTTAGAATCGTCTCCTCATCCAGGGGTACCAAACTGACGGGATCCACAATTTCAACGCTGATCCCCTGCTCCTCCAGATATTCGGCCGCCTTCAAGCATTCAACCACCATGTATGAATTCGCCACCAGAGTTAAATCGTTTCCTTCCTTGCGCACCACGGTTTTGGCAAAGGGAAATTCGTAATATTCCTCAGGCACCTCTCCTGTGATATCGTACAAAAGCCGGTGCTCGATCATCACCACCGGGTTGGGATCAAAAATGCTCGAAAGGAGCAGGCCTTTGGCGTCATAGGGCGTGGTGGGCATCACCACCTTGATGCCGGGCACATGCATGAAAAATGACTGTAAACTCTGGGAATGCTGGGCACCCTGGCCCCAACTCCGGCCTACCACGGCACGGACCACCATGGGAACGGACATTTGGCCGCCGAACATATAATTCCATTTAGCGGCAAGATTCAAAAGCTGGTCCATCGCCAGATAGAGAAAATCAGCCCGGATATGAATATGAACGGGCTTCATTCCCGCTAAAGCAGCTCCGATGGCGACTCCCGTCATGGCCCCTTCCGCAATGGGAGTGTCGAACACCCTCTCGCGGCCAAACTTTTCCACCAATCCCCGTGTGCTGGCAAAGATGGCCTTATGGTCATCGACACCAATCCCCATCACAAAAACCGACGGGTCTTTTTCCATGGCAACGGTCAGAGCGCTATTAAGCGCCTGGCCATAGGTCATGATAGCCATTTCTCTCCTTGTAAAGGTCGTCGTGCAGGCCGGAGGACTCAGGGAAAGGGCTTTGTTCCGCAAAATCAACCGCCTCGGCAACCTCTTTACGAAAATTTTTCTCCCAATTTCTGAATGATTCTTCCGTCACCCCGATTTTTTTTGCAAGAGCAGATTTTATTTTTAGCAGCGGATCGTTCTTTAAGGCGTCATCCATTTTTTCGCGATCCCGGTAGGACTCTTGATGATCCCTGCCCGGCCCCACATGCTCATAAATTCTGTAGGTGGTGAATTCGAGAAGCATGGGCTCCCCGCCGCTTCTGATTTTTTCAACCGCCCCCTTGACCGCTGAATACACCACCCGAGCGTCATTGCCTTCAAACCGCTTGCCCTCCAACCCCAGACTTTCACCGTAGCGGGATAATTCCGTCTGCTTGTGCCGGTCCGAAACCCTGGAATGGACCGCGTAATTGTTGTTCTCACAAATATAGAGAATGGGAAGTTTCTTCAAAGCCGCAAAGTTCACACTCTCAAAAAAAACACCCTCATCCACCGCGCCGTCTCCAAAAACAGATGCCACCACGCGAACCCTTCCCTGGAGAGCGGAAGCCAGGGCGTCTCCCGTTGCAACGGGAATCGTACTTGCCACGATCGCAGAACACCCCATCAAGCCGGCTTCAGGCGCCACCACATGCATGGATCCGCCTTTCCCACGGGTACACCCGGTGTCCTTGCCGTAAAGCTCGGCAAAAAGCTTTCTCAAATTCCCGCCCCTCGCAATATAAAGCCCATGTCCGCGGTAAGTGCCATAGATGTGGTCCTTAGGCCCCAAAGCCAGGCAGACGCCGGCCGAAACCGCTTCCTGCCCGATACAAAGGTGGATGGGGCTTTGAATTTTGTCGGAAGGATAGATCTCTGCGATTTTCTCTTCAGCCAGGCGGATCTTAAGCATGGCCTGATATAGCCGGCTCAAGGTCTCCTGATTCAATTCATCGGAAGTCAAAACAATAGGATTCATGGTTTAAATGTTTGCGTATTGATTCCTCTTGAGAATCCGGTAAGCCTGAATGAGCTCCTTGATGCCTTTCCTGAGAGGAAAAACAGGCTTAAATCCGGCTTTTTCAATCTTCGCGTTGCTTACGATGTAATCGCGCTTGTCAGGGTCTTCCCCGATCTTGGCTTCGGTAAAATAAAAGTCCGGGAGCTGCTTCTGAATTTCCTCGCATAACTCCTTCTTGCTGATATTGCAGTCGGACAAACCCACATTATAAGGTTCATTCTTCATGCGGTCAAAATGAATAAGGCCGTGAAGAAAAGCCCGCGCGATATCGCGCACGTGAATATAGTTTCTTTTAAAATGGGCCTCAAAAAGCACCAAAAACCGATCATTGACTGCGCGGTAAACAAAATCATTCACCAATAGATCCAAACGCATCCGCGGACTGACTCCGAAAGCCGTGGCCAGCCGCAGAGTGATACTGTTTCCGGCATCCAGGACCGCTTTCTCAGCCTCCACTTTCAATCGGCCGTATAATGAGATGGGGCGCAAGGGTGTTTTCTCATCGCATTCCTTCTCGGGTTGTCCGATGCCATAACCGCTGTTCGTGGTGGGAAAAATCACTTTCTGCCGGCGGCTGCGGAGCTTTAGGATTAGCCGGACCGCATCAAGGCTGACGGATCTTGCCTCGGCCGGAAATTTATCGCAAAGCGGCGCGCCGGTGAAACAGGCCAGGGGAAATATAAAATCCGCCTGCCTTAAATGTTCCACGAGAAGTTTCTGGTCGCGGGCATCGCCCCGTATCACAGTTAGGTTCTTGTGATAACAAACATCAAGAAGAGAGGTTTGATTGTAAAGAAAATTATCAAGCGCAATAACCTTATAACCTTTCTGAAGAAGTTGTGGGACTAACACGGATCCGATGTAGCCTGCCGCCCCAGTCACTAAAACATTCATGACATGACCTCCGAACGTTCCGGGGCCGAAGGGGCCGACCGGCGTTCATGAGCGGATCGCTTCCGGGGTTTTCTGCCGTTAACCCGAAGTACGATGGATCTTTTCTTCCGGAAAAATAAAATAACTGCCGCCGTCACTATGCCGAAAATACCAAGGGCAAAGATACCCCATCCCAAACCTCGAGGCATAATAAACAACGCTAAAAGGCCAAAGAGCGCCTGAATCCCCCACAGGAAGAACACGGCCCCCCTTTTTCCAAGCCCCAACCGCATGAAGCGGTGGGACAAATGATCCTTGCCTGCATAGTCAATCCACTCTTTGAAATTCCGCACCTTGTCTTCCTTAATCCTTAAAACAGTGATCAAAATCATGTCCAGAATCGGAACTCCCAAAATCAAAATGGGCGCCGCCATAGTCACGGACCAATGATAGGACCATTCGCACATCACAGCTAGACTGGCCAGAGTAAATCCGAGAAACGTGCTTCCCGCATCACCCATAAAAACATAGGCCTTTCTTAGATTAAACAAAAGAAAACCCGCCGCCGCACCGGCCAGAGACATGGAAAGGTAAATGAGCCAAGCCTGATGCGTGCTCTCAGCCACCACCGCAATGGTAAAGCTGGAAATCATCACGAGCCCGGCCGCAAGGCCGTCCATATTATCCAGAAAATTGACGGCGTTCGTAAGCCCGATAACGCCTAGGATCGTGAAAAAGGCGTCTAAAAAAATATTCTGAAAAAGCTGAAGAATCACGCCGTATTTAAACATCATAATGCCGCAGGCAATCAACTGCCCCGCAAGCTTGACCGAGGCGCGCAGATGAATCCAATCATCCATCAATCCTATGGCAAAAATGAGCGAGGAGGCAACAAGAACGCCCTTCAGCATTTCGCTTAAATCCATCAGATAAAGGGAACCGATCACAAAAGCGATGTAAATAGCCAGGCCGCCCATCCGCGGCACCGGCTTGGTGTGAATACCGTGCGCTTTTGGATGATCAAGAATCCCGAGGCGAAAGGCCAGTGCCCGGATTATCGGAGTGAGAAATGCCGCTATGAGAAAAGCGAAAAAAGCGATATTTAGATACCTTTGCATAAAACCACCTGGTTGAAATCAGACTGGGTCCGTGCACTCTGCATGATTTGGCAGACGTGGCCGCACTCTTCCACGGTCAAAGACGGAAAGATGGGAAGCGAGCAAGCTTCCGACATGGCGCGGATAGTCGCGGGAAACAAGGTATCGGCATGATTCAAATACCGGTGCAGCGGCTTGAAAACCGGCCTCTTAACTTCCACGTTACCGGATTCAAGATTTTTCATCCATGCTTTCAACTTCCTCGGAATCCGGACAACGTAGCGGTAATAAACATGATCCCGGGTTCCGTCCTCTTGGGGCAGCATGAATCCCAGACCGCGTAAATTTTGGGCATATTGTCCGGCAATTTGACGCCGGCGTTCAATAAAAAAAGACAATTTTTTCAACTGCTCGATGCCCATGGCGGCCTGAATCTCCGTCATTTTGGAATTGGTCCTGAGCCGGAAGGTTTCCTTTTTATCATAATCTCTCAAATCTCGCAGCGTATCCGCCAGATTCTTCGAATCGGTGAGAATCATCCCGCCTTCACCGGTCGTAATCATTTTGGTGGCATAAAAGGAAAAAATGCTCATCAGACCAAAGGTTCCGACTTTTTTCTTTCCAACCGACGCACCCAAGGCCTGCGTGCCGTCCTCAATCACCGGAACGCCAAGACCTTCAAACGCTTCCATGTCAGCGGCGCGGCCGAATAAATGTGGAACTACGACAGCTTTTGTCTTTTTCCGGATCTTTCCGGCGACATCCCGCGCTGAAATATTGAAATCCTCAATCTCTATTTCGGCAAAAACAGGCGCGGCCCCAAGCGCCACAACGGGATGAAGAAGTGCGGCGCAGTTGTAGCTGGGAATGATGACTTGATCGTTTTTAGAAATTCCCAGCGCAAGAAACGAAAGATGAAGCGCGGAGGTTCCGGAACTTACGGCCACGGCGTAACGCCGCCCCGTGAAAGCGCAAAACGCTTTTTCAAACTCCTCCACCTTTTTTCCCTGCGCCAGCTGAAGCGAATCAATCACCGCAAGGCATGCCTTCTTCTCTTCCTCGCCGAGGGCCGGCCTTGAGTGCGGAATCACGCGGCTTCTCCCGCATGCTTGGTGAAGTGTTTTCCCTGCATTAGAATCTCAAGACTCTTGAGCCCGCAGTTGAAAAGAAGGTCCACGATCGAAAGTTCGGGAACAAACCCGGCTTCGGGATATGCCTGGGAATACTCCGGACATTCGAAATGCTGATAAAGCACCTCGATACCCTCTTTAGCAAACAGGGATTCGTCCAGATATTCCTGCGCCGCAAAAGCGCCCGTGAGATACGCCTTGGCGCCCAAGTCCTTGCAAAGCACGGCCAAGCGGTCTGTTGCCTCGCCGCGCAGATTGATCTCCGAACTTCGAAGAATTCTAGTCTGAATCCCCAGGGCTTTCACCAGATAAAAAAAGATTTCGTAATTCAAGTCGTTTAGCTTTCCCCATTCCGTTTCATACACTTTTTTAAAAAAAATCTCATGCTCCCCGAAATAAGGGGCCTTGCGGTAGCCATTGAAAAGATTGCCCCAATGCTTCCGCTTCCACGGCTGTTTGTTGTCAATCGTGACCTCGTTCAGCGCCTGGCCGAAATGATGGTAAACCGGCACGGTCAGGCAAAAAGCCCCCTGCGAAGTCTTGATCTTGTTGCGGTTCTGCCAGCCGTTTTTATTGAACTGGATATTGTCTAGGACTACGAAAACATCCGCGGCCGCGATTTTGTGAATATAGCGTAGCCAGGGAAGATAATGCAGCTGATGGGCGGCGAGGATCATGTGAGAAAGCGGTGGCACATGAAGGCCTCCGCCGCTTCCACAGAAACTTCGCGGCCCCGGACGCGCGAAATCCATTCCACATTTTCCGCGCTGCAGTGGTGGATCCCGCTCCTGACCTGCGACTTGTAGCAGGAAAGCGCTTTCAGTTTGAGGTCCAGATAATCCGTGATGTCCACATAAAAATTGGGATGAAATTTTTCGCGCTCCAGACTCCAGGCCAGGGCCGGATATTCGCAGGAAAGGACGATTTTCTGAAACGGCTTGACGCCCGGCGAACTGGGGCGGCACGCGGTGAACCCGGCGCGGAAAACTGCCTCATGGTCCTGATTGTAGGAAATGGCGGGCAAAATGACCATCGTGGGTTTGATTTTATCCATCGCGAGCCGGCAATCTTTTTCAAAAACGTTGATGAGCTCTTTAAGCGGCATGGCGTCCAGTTTCAGGTGGACCTCGGAATCATTAAACACCAATTCGTAATCGTCCACATTAAGCGTCTTCATGGCCGCTTCAAACTCTTCGTGCCGGGTTTGGCCCGTCACATACGCATATTTTTTCACGTTGTAATGGTGCACATCCCCCGCAGACACGGCAATCACAAACACCTGCGAACCGCAGGCCTTTAGCTTCGCAATCGTTCCCGAACAGCCAAACGCCTCATCATCCGGATGAGGGGCAATCACCAAACAGCGCTGGGTTTTGAATAATCCGTCCTTTGCTGCTGCCATCTTCTCTCCTTGTATGCTTGGATGAATGAATAAGGAATTAACGTATATTTACGGCGGGAGACATCTGCTCTTGGAACTCCGCGATCACCATTTTTAGGAGATCCTCGAGCTTGATGGTCGGATTGAAACCTACCAGTTCGCGAGCCCTGGTGGTGTCAGGCACCCGCCGCTGCATATCCTCGAATCCCTCCTCATACGCCTCATCATAAGGGATATGAACAATTTTTGAAGTGCTTTGCACCAGGGCAATGATTTTCCGGGCCAGCTCATTGATGGTGACCTCGGATTGATTGCCAAGATTGAAAACCTTTCCCACAGCATCCGGATGTTCCATGAGCCGAATCATACCGTTCACCGCATCTTTGACATAAAGAAAGCACCGGCTCTGCTCGCCCGTGCCATACACGGTGATATTTTCGCCTTTCAAGGCCTGTTCCACAAACCGGGGAATCACCATGCCGTAATGCCCGGTTTGGCGAGGTCCCACGGTGTTGAAAAGGCGCACAATCACAGTCGGCACTTTCTTTTCTCTCCAGTAGGTGTACGCCAAAATCTCATCCACGGCTTTAGAGGTGGAATAACTCCAGCGGGACTTGAGAGGCGATCCCAGGATGCGGTCATCATCCTCCTTGAGGGCCGCACTGGTATTTTTTCCGTAAATTTCTGAGGTGGAGGTGATGAGAACTTTTTTGTGGTACCGGTAAACCGATTCAAAGACAATTTCACTGCCCCGGATATTAGTCATCAGGGACCGGAGGGGATCTTTGACAATAAGCTGAACGCCGACGGCTGCGGCCAAATGAAAAACCCAGTCTGTGCGCTCCACAAACTTGTCCACCAGAAATTCGTTCAAAATATCGCCGATGCCGATACGAAAGTTGGGATTCTTTTCAAGGTGGGCAATATTCTTCAGCCGGCCGGTGGAAAGGTTGTCGAGAATGGTGACCTCATGGCCCTCGTCCAGCAAGGTTTCAACCAAATGACTGCCGATAAACCCCGCACCGCCCGTGACCAATACTTTCATAGGGGGGCTATTATAGCACAAAATTTTCAAAGTATAAGCGAATTTTAACTCTCTAACTCTAGCCCACCTTAGGGCTTAGCGCTAAGCTCAGAAGCGTATTATAAAGATACTGAGCCACGAACCGGTTCCCTGCCACGGTGTAGTGACCGTTAAAGAAGTGCTTGAAATCCTGAATTGAAAGCCGTCGTAATTCATCCACCAGATCCACCAAGAGAATGCCGCGCGCCTTCATTTCAGTTTTCAACCATGCCCTTAAGGCATCCGGGTCGTCCCGGTAATAGTCTTTTTCAATAGGCAAAAAGATCAACACCAATGTTCCCTTTTTTTGCTCTATGGAGCGGGCGAGATCTTCAAAAACACTTAGCGAAATTGCTTTGATATCCTGATAGCCGGGCCCGGAATAAAAATCATGGGGCGGAATGAACTTTCGGACCAAGCTTCTTACAACTCCAAAAGAACGGAGTTCTCGGCTTATCCGCAGAACCCGTTCAATGAAATAAGATGCCCGAACCGGTACGTTTTTGACTTTGATTTTGCCTTCCTCAAGAACAAGTAGCGGCTTTAAGTACACATTTTGGAATCGCATGTTTTGCATGCGGATAAAGTCATCCAAGTTAAAAGCAAACAAGTGAAACTGATGATCTAGTTTCAAACCATCCCGCACATATCGAAGATAGGATTGATCAATGCCATATCCACATTCTGCCATGTTGACCACTTGAAGCCGCCAATCCATCGCGCCAAGCTGCGCGGGCCAGGTATGGTCATTATCCACGCCTAGGCCGTATGTATAAGAATCTCCCGAACAGATGATACGGATTTTCCCACGCGGCACCTCGGTGGGAAAAACCTCCGAATTCCGGAAGGACTGGGCATTGGTCCGAAGATAAACGCCAGGCCCATACATATTTCTCTCTTGAAGATTTGGTTTTGAGGCCCAACCTAGGAGCTCGTCATATTGGACAATGCGGACTTCTTTAGGGTTATAAAAAGTCAAAATTAAAGCGAAGCTGCACAATCCTTCAAACAGCACGATCAAAAGTAGAATTTCAATCAAAAGCATCAGCGCAGAACGAATGATACTCTTAAGGAACGTCATAAAATTCTCTCCTGATGCGAAATGCCCGTTGCGGCAGCCATTTCACGATACAGGCGTTCGATTTTTTCGACCATCGAATCCTCCGTGAATCCTTCCAAAACCTTTTTTTTAAGCGCCTCACCCAAGCGACGGGCCGTCTCCCGATCCGTGAGAAGCCGCGCCACAGCGCCGGCGATTTCCTTTTCATTGCGCGGAGTCACCAACCAGCCGGTTTCATGATGGTGAATAAGATCGGGAATCCCGCCCACATTGGAGCCGATCACCGGCTTGGCAAAAAATCCTGCCTCCACGATCACGCGCCCCATTCCTTCATTCAGCGAAGGGACGACCAGCACATCCAGCAGGGCAAAATATTCCGCCACCTCTTCTTTTTGGCCGGTCCAGGTCACATGCTCGGACATGCCCAAATCCCGGATCCTCTGTTCAAGAAAAGAACATTCCTCACCGTCACCCACAATCAAAAAATGAATATCCGGAATTTGCTTGTGAATCAGCGGCATAGCTTCCACAAAAAAACGGGGGCCCTTGATCGGCGCCAGGCGGCCGATAAAAGCCACGAGTTTTGCTCCGTCCGGAATTCCCAGCACGCGCCGCAACGCCGCCAACCGTTCCGCAGGAATTTCGCCAAACTTCTTTTCATTCACACCGCTGGGAATCACATGCCACATTTCCGGGGTACCGACTCTAAGCTCCAAGTGTTCTTTTTTTTCCGCTTGCGTCAGGGCAATCAGACCGTGGCACCAGCCCGCGGCTATTCTTTCCATCAGGAGAAAAAATTTTTCCTCGGGGGGAGAAAAATAGCTGTGAAAAATATGGCCGTGCGGCGTGTGAATAATTAAAGGCACCTTGCAAAGAAAAGCGGCCAGGCGGCCTAGAAGCCCGGCCTTCGAAGTGTGCGTGTGAACCGTGGAAAAACGGCCCGCCTGAATCAATCGAAAAAGTTTAACCACCGCCTTCCCGTCACTCACCGGGCTGATTTCCCTGACCAGTTCGGGAAGAATGAGAACATTCAGTCCCTGTTCAATGGCTTCGGTCAGGATCTCGCCTTCCCGTCCCCAGCTTGGGCCGGTGATTAGCGTGACCTCATAATTCAGCTTTTTAAGGTAAGCGGCGGTGGCAAGCGTGTTCTCCTGCGCTCCTCCCCGCGTCATGCGGGTAATGATTTGGAGAACGCGCGGCCGGTCCGGGGCCAGTGCCTGTTTTTCCGCCTTTTTTCGCTTGCGAAGCACTGCCCGTTCCCTTAGCGAGGGCCAGGAAAAGTACGAGGCCTTTTCCGGATTCTGCGGCACAAACTCGGCTTTCCCTTCTTCAACCAGTTTCACGGCCCGGGCCATGAGCGCGGTTCCAAGCCAGAGGGCACGGTCGTACAAACTTCCCTCCGTGTCCAGCGAATGAACCGAAATTTTTCGCTGCAAAACAATCGCTCCCCGGTCAAGTTCCGGAACCACGGCGTGAACTGTCACGCCGATTTCCTTTTCCCCGTGGTAAAGCGCCCAGAAAATGGAATCCAGGCCGGCATACTGGGGAAGTGCGGAAAGATGCAGATTCAGGAAACCAAGGCGGGGGATGGCAAGAATGTTGGGACGGATGCGCCGGGTATTGGTCAGAACGCCAAGATCCGGCCGGACTTCGCGCAAAAGCCGTTCCGTGTCCGGGCCGTTATGGTCCCCCACCCAATGCAACGTAAGCGGATAATCCACGGCCAGCTCTTGAATGGACCAGTAAGCCGGATTTTTGAATCTTCGGCCCAAAAATTTGCGCAGGTAAAAATGGGTGCGGATTTTAACCGCCTCGGCAAGTCTCTGAAAAAGAAAACCCGGACCAAGTTTAAGCAGGGTCAGAATCCACCGGCCTTTGCGGGAACCCGTAATTGCGCGGCTTCGTTTTTCAACGAAAACTGTGAGCTCATGCCCGGCCTGCAAGAGCCGCCAGGCCATTTGGGCGCCCGAAGGCCGGGAGGAACGGGTCAAGAAGGCGATCTTTAAACTCACGCAAGTTCCTTCGCTGTCAATAGCCGGTACGACTCCCGGACATAATGGTCCCAGCTAAAATTTCGCTGAACCCATTCAAATCCCTGCTCTCCCACCCGGCGCCCCTCCTCGGGATGGGACATTAAATAAATGACTATATCCCGAATCTCGGAAGGAGATTCAGGATTAACGAGCCATCCGGTGATGCCGTCCTGAACCGCTTCCTTCACGCCGCCGGAATTTCCTCCCAGCACCGGCTTTTTGCAGGCATTGGCCTCAAGATACACAATTCCGAATCCTTCCATATGGCCGCCCTCTGCAATTTCGCGGCTAGGCATGAGAAAAATTTCACACGCGTTGTAAAGCCGGACCAAATCTTCCTCGTTTATTTTGCCCATGAAGCGGACATAATTTTCCAGCCGAAGCCGCGCAACTTCCGCGCGCAGAAGGGATTCATCTTCTCCTATTCCCACCACGCAATAGAGAACGTCGGGAAATTTTTGAATAATCTCCGGCAAGGCCCTGAAAACTTGGTCGTGCCCTTTGCGCTGTACCAGACGGCCGACCGTCAAAAGAATTCTCCTGCCGGCTAATTGATTGCGGGCGAGGAAATCCTGCGGCACGGGGCAAGGCCGATAACGGGTTAAATCCACCGCGGGATACAAAACTTCGATTTTTTTGTCCCGCACGCCAAACTCAGCCAGGCGATCCTTCACCAACCGGCTGCAGCAAACGATTTCTTTGGCGCGGCTGTAAATTTGAAGGTAGAGCCAGCGCGCCACAGGATTATTTTTGACTTTTTCAAATTCATAACCATACGCAAACAGGACGTATTCCAACGGTTTTATCCAGGAAAGCAGCCAGCAGATCACTCCGCCATAGGCAATATTCATGGCAAAAACTTTTCTCACGCCGTACCGCAGAACCACCCATGGCATGCAAAAAAAGATCGGTACAAACCGGAAATACCCCCATTCATAGCCCGGGACGCGGAAAGCGCGGTAACGCTCGGCCGCATCAAACTCGCGGGCGCCCTTGTCCCGTGGGCCAATGACTGTGACCGGATGCCCGGCATTCGCTATCCGGGTGCTTAATTCTCTGGAAATCGTACTCACGCCGTCCGTGTGAGGCGGAAAATCCACGCTCACCAGTAAAATAGGATCCTGCTTGCCGGTGTCCCGCCTTCCGGACAAAACCCAATGATTGAACCATCGGACAGTTTTACGGATCCACGGCAGGTCAAAAAGTACCAGCAAATCCAGTGCGCCGTTCAGCTTGGCGCGCAGGGTAAAGAGCGTGTCGCTCGCCTCTACCCCTATCCGTTTGATGGCATAAAGATCTGTTCCAATTCCATTGGTACCGAAAATCTTGGAAAATGCGGCTTGGTAACCCGCCTGCTCCACATAGAATTTTGTCCGCGCATCAAAATCCAGACAGGTCCCGTAGGGAAATGAAAAATATTCCGCGCTGCGGCCGGTTTCCCGCTCGATCCTTTGTTTGGAATCCGCCATTTCGCTCTCCAGGGCATCCACGGAAAGTTCGCGCAACCGGAAGTGAGACTTCCCATGGGAGCCGAACTCCATACCCGATGCCGCCATCTCCCTTACTTCACTCCAATGGAGGAGCCTATTCCCCTCGAGCGCGTCATCCTCCAGATGGGTCGCGCGCCTGTCATCTCCTTCTCCGGCGGTTAAAAGAAAAAATGCGGCGTTCAGTCCCTTCCTTAGAAGTACGGGCAAGGCAACCTGATAATTGTCAAAATAACCGTCGTCAAAAGTGATGGCCACGGAACTCCGGGGCGGAAGCTCGTTTTTCCGGAGAAATGAAACAGCATCTTTAAGAGAGATTGGATCATAATGCTTCCGGATAAAATCAAGCTGTTTCTCAAACATGGCGTGATTCACACTCATATCGCCGCCGTTCCCGCTTTGAACACTGTGATAAAGCAGAATTCGAATATTCCGATTCTTGCCGAGCACTTTGAACCAAAATGGCAGAAGCATGCCGTATCCGAAAATTGCCAGTCCATAGAGAACCGCTCTCTTAAGAATGACACGCAACTCCTTGCCGGGATTTTTTGATTGCATGGAATCATCCTTAACTGCACGAAGAAGAAAGCTGGGGCCCACTAAAATTCTCCCGGCACTTAGGAAATCGAGCGCACGCGCTGTTTGAAAAATCAAGGTCTTGACAATCCTCATGAGGCCGCGCAAGGAAAGGACTTGATAAGGATCGCCCTGGGTCAGCTGGCTATTGGAAACCCTGAGGCTCGAGAAACCGCGGCCGGCAAGAAGCCGCCGCATGGCCTCACAACTGTAATTGACGTTGTGGAAAACAAAAGGCTCGCGCTTGAGGCCCCATTTTTCCAAAAAAGGCCGAAAGGCGGAATAAAGGCGGTAAAGAAAAAGGTGAAAGGAGGCATTCGGTGTCCGCGCGAGGAGTAATCCTCCCGGGGCCAGCCAGCGGCAGATCTTTTTAATGACCAAGTCAGGATCCGGGAAGCAGTCGATCACGTTCCACAGGGTGATCACATCAAAATAGCCGGGGACGAAATCTGCATCCTCCAGGGACTGGTTTACCAACCGGGCTCCCATCCATGGCCGGGCTTGTTCACACGCTTCCTTAGATGGCTCAATCCCCCAAACCTCCCATTTCTCTTCCTGAGCCGCTTTAAGAAAATGTCCATGCCCAGAACCAATGTCAAGAATCCTTCCCTGCTTCCTGTATCCGGCACACTCCTGAAGGGCCTCCGCGTAAAGAACCTGCCGGGCTTCATGAATCGAGGGCGTGCGGCTGGCAAGCTCCTGATAATAATCCTTGGTATAAAACTCAAGATTCTCCTGAACCGAGGGCATGGGCTCGCGCCATAGAAGCCCGCAGGATCCGCACCTGGCAAAAGACAACCCCTTTAATATCAAAGGCTGAGGATCCAATTGCTTGGGGCAAGCAAGACAGCGTTTGCTCTTTCCGGAATGCATCTCTTGTTTTATGCGGGGTTCTTCAAGTTTTTCCACGAGAATCCTTGTCCTTAGCTGTTGGGATCAACGGGTGACCAGTCTTTTCGAAACCAAACATATCCCAATTTTTTGAACAACTCGGAAAATTCTTCAACTTTGAGCCAGGAAGTCAGTAAAAGATAAAAAGCAAGGGTACAAAAGCCCAACGCCATGAGCCCGGCCAGGGAGACCGTCTGCGGAAAGGCCATCCACTCTGAAATCGACCACCGGTTTAAAATCCAGCGGGACAAAAAAAGTGGCGTTGATGCGACAGCAAGTTTAAGCGCGTAAAAATACAAATTTCCCCACCCGCCCATGAAAGGAGTCCCGCGAAAAAAAAGCGGGTAAAAAATAAGCCAGTTGATGACGAGTGCCAGTGAAAAACTGAGCGCCAGGCCCTGATAATCCCATTGGGTACTGAGAAAATAAGTCAGCAAATAGGTGAGAAGAGCGCGGATTCCGCAAAGCCCGATAGCCGGCAAGGTTCTCCGGATTGCGAGCAGGGATTGGGTCATGAAAAGATCCGCGTAAAGCGCGAACGTGGCCCATCCCAAACAGGCCAGTGCGTTTGCGGTCCTCTGCGTTCCCTCGGCAGAAACCCCGCCGCCCTGAAAAAAGAGCACGGAAAAGGGACGCGCAAACGCGGTCAAAAGAAAACCCAAGGGAATCAAGATAAAAAAAGATCCGCGGAGAGTTTTAAAAAAGGTTTGCCTGATATTTCCGGTTAAAGCATCATTGGCCTGTTTCGCCATGGACGGAAAAACCGAAACCAGAACCGTGTGGCTCACCAGCCCCATGGGAACGGTGGTGACGGTCAGCGCAATGTTAAGGGCAGAAATAGTTCCCTCCCACATGCCGGATCCGAAACGGTTCAAGATGAGAAGCGGAATTTGCTGCAAGCTCCAGATCATTCCCAACGGAACCAGAATCTCTAGCAGTTTCCGCAGCCAGAAGCTCTGGAAAAAAAATTTTAGCGGGAAAAAGGGTTCTGCCCGGAAAAAATAAAACGCTTGCGCCCCGAAAGCGACGAAGGCACCAAAAACCGCTCCCCATGCCGCGCCATAAATACCCCAAGTCCGCCATCCGAGAAACATGATCCCCATCATCACCGCCGCATCTACCACGCCCGACGAGGCCGCAAACGCCTGGTGGTCAAAATAGCTGTTAAGCGCTTTAAAAAACGAACAAAGGCTGATAAAGATAACCACAAGACTTAAAATCCGGAAAAGAGAGACCGTTAAATGCTGTTCCAAAGGCGAAAATCCCGGGACCAGCTGGTTCACAAACCATGGACCGCCCCGATAAGCCAAAGCAACAAACACGCCCGTCATAAAAAGCACTAGAAGAAAAACCTCACCGGCAAACTGCCGGGATGACTCGCGACCTTTCTCCGATTTCACTTGCGAGAAAAGCGGAAGAAAAGCCAGAAAAATAACCCCTTCAAAAAATATAGCCAGATAATACGGCAGATAACCGGCCGCGAAAAAGGCATCCGCAATGAAAGTGACCCCGAAAAATTTTCCGATTAAAACTTTTTTGACAAAATTGAGGAGCTTCGCAGCTACCAGGAGGGCAAATACGATAAAAGCTGAGGTCTTCAAGGGCTGCTGTTCAACCTGTTTCATGGCGCTCTCCGCGCAGGTGCCATCCGTAAGCATGCCAGCACCGTGCCGGTCAAAAACCAGAAAGGAATGGCCACCTTGGCCACGGTCCATGACACGCATGAAGCGCTGTGGATGACAAGTCCGGCGAAACCCAGAAACCAGCCCAGCGCCATGGCCTGGGTCCGGGGATCCAGGCCGCGATAGGGGACAATCAGAAATTGGCGGATTAAACTAATCCATAGATAAACAAAAACGGTTAATCCCACCATACCCGTCTCAGCCAAAATCAGCACATACTGCGATTCATAATAAAGCCGGTGCCGGGAGCCCAATCCGGAACCGAAAAGAAAAAATTGGCTGAAATTCCACATAACCCTTGTCCACATGATCCAGTTGCCGGCCCAGGAAGAGTGAAATTCGTCCGTGCTGGTCAGGGCTTCACCAAGGTCCATCAGACGCTCGGCCATGCGCGTCGGAAGCAGGAGTGCCAACAAAACAAACAGGCAGATGACAAGAAGCACTTTCCTGCGCTCCTTTAAAAAAATAAGGGCAAAAAACAAAACTCCGGCCAGGGCAAAATAACTTTTCCGAGAATAGGTCCAAAGCAAAGGAAAAAATACAAAAATCAGGCCTAACAGCGCAAGCGCCGAATCCCGGCGGTTCGAGGATTTGAGAAAAAACCCTAAAAAAAATCCAATCCAAATAACGAAAAAACCCCCCAAATGGTTGGCATCTCCCTGAAAAGGAAAGCGTTCAAACAGACGGTAATAATTGGGGTAAACCGCTTTTGAAAGCGGGAAAAAATGCTCCCAATAGCCGTAGCAAGCGGCAGCCAGTCCCAAAAGACAGAAAACCCTGAGAAACAGGCGCGATGTGCGCTCGGTGTCCGCCAGGCGCACCGTGATCCAGAAAATTAAAAAATATTCCAGCCATTTTAGAATATAGAGAATGCTGACCAGGGGCTTGTCAATGGTTCTCAATCCTATGCCCCAAATAATGGAAATCTCCGCCGCCACCAGAAATGCGATAAAGGCCTTTTCAACCGAAGGAACCCCGGAACCCTTGCCTTCGATTCCCATAAGAATCGGAAGAGCTATCGCGCAAAGAAGCGCTAAAAAATAATCTTCCGGTCTGAGATCAATGCGGGAAAGATCGAGGGACCCTACATAAATCCTGGGAATGAACATACCTGCAAAAAGTAAAACGCAAAGCAAGTATTCTGCCAGCCACCGGCCCCTTGAGAGGACCGTGACAGGGATGTGAAAATGCGGGCGTGGAATATGGGACAACCAGAGACGAATGCCGCTTCCAGCAAGCAAAGAACGGCCTTCGGGCCTGTGCACGATCCATTGCACGACAGCGCTTTGTTTTAAAATACCGGTCAGGAAGTCCATGTCACAAGGCAACATCCTCGCCTAAAAACCTGTAGTTCAGGACCCGGCCTTCCACTACAAATCTGTCGTTGATCAGAAAAATCTTGCTCCCATAGGCCAAGGTGTATTTGCCGTAACGGGCAACCCCGGAATCGAGCACGGCCACAAGAAGCTTGGCCGTGACATTGGTCCACTTTCTTCCGGCATGCTCCGCTTCTCCCACACGGACTACTTGCCATTCAAGCTGCCCGTAAACATTCCTGTATTCTGCCCCTGCGGGAAGGACATCTTTCATCCATTCGAGATCGTCGGGAAGGAGAATATTAACCTCCGCAAATCTCATTTTGGCTTCCCGCTTGATCAATTGGGAAAACTGAATGGGCTTCACGAAAGTAAAATAAACGGAAAGAAAGGCCGAAAGGACAAGGAGAATTAAAAATACGTCAAAAATATTCCATCGCACTTGCTTGTTCTGTTTCATGGCAATAAATCCTTTAGTTTCAGAGAAGCGTTATTTAGAGAAATCGCAAGATCGGCTTTTTCGTGGAGACGCAGCCATATCTCAAGGGAAAGAAGTGCATAAAGCTGGGACCCGAAACGCTGCCGCCCGGCCCGGTGTTCTTCGAGGAGCCATTGGAGATACCGCGGATTAAAATACCGGCGGGCCATACTGTCGCTTCCGGTCAAAAATGATTTTGCCAGCGGGTAAAGCTCGCGGCTGAACCAGGTCTGCAGCGGAATCGAAAACCCCTGTTTTCTCTGCTTCAAGATTTGAGCGGGGAGCAAATCCTTCATGGCCCGCTTTAAAATGTATTTTGTCGTGTGCTGCTTAAACTTCAACGAATTCGGGATCGAGCAGGCCAGCTCCACCACTTTATGATCCAGGAGAGGAACGCGAACTTCCAGAGAATGCATCATGCTCATACAATCGACCTTGGTGAGAAGGTCATCCGGTAAATAAACCTTGCTGTCCCAGTAGAGCAGCTGGTCAATAACCGAATCGGTTGAATGACGCCCCAAAATGGAGTCCATGAAATCCTGCTCTTCGCGGCCCGCGAACTCTAATTCTTGCAAGACCCAGGGTTCAAAAAGTTGCTGCTTCATCCAGGGCTGAAAACTGCGGGATCTTCTGGCAAAAGATTCAAAAGGCGTTCCCTGGGCGTCAAAAAGAAATCTGCGGAACGCGTTGAGGATACCGCCTTCTCTTAGGGGGCGGTATCCGTCCCGCAGAAAAAACTTTTCCGCGGCGCTTCTAAAGGCAGAAGGAAGCCGGCGATACTCTTCCAGCCAAATTTCCTTGCGCGTCCATAAATAGCCGCCAAATAATTCATCCCCGCCGTCGCCCGAAAGCGCGACTTTAACGTCCTGCTTGGCAAATTCGGAGACAAGATAGGTCGGAATGGCGGAAGAGTCCCCGAAGGGCTCATCAAAACCGGCGACAATTTTTGGCAAAAGCTGAAACGCATCAGGCGCGAGCACTTTCTCATGATGCTCGGTCCGGAATAAAGAAGCCACCCTACGGGCATAGGGCAGCTCATTGAAACGGTCCTCCCCAAAACCGATGGAATAAGTTTTCACGGGCCGATTACTCTCCCTGCTCATCCAGGCCACCACCGTGCTGGAATCCACGCCACCGCTTAAGAAAGCGCCCACCGGCACATCGCTGATCAAATGAAACTTCACAGATTCAGCAAGAGCATCGCGGAGCTTCTCGACCCACTCCGTTTCCGAGCAATTTTCATCCACTCGATAGGAAAAATCCCAATAGGGCTTGACCCTGACATTCCCATTCTCATATGAAAGCCAATGCCCCGGAGGAAGCTTCTGAATGTTTTGATAAATCGTGTCCGGCGACGGGATATAAAGAAAACTGAGGTAAGCGCTCAAAGCCGGAATGGAAATTTCCCGCTCAACATCGGGATATTCCAGGATCGCTTTTATTTCCGAAGCAAACACCAGAGAGCCGTTACGGTGCCAGTAAAGAAGGGGTTTGATTCCCACCCGGTCGCGGTAAAGAAGAAGTTTTTGCCTGCGCTCATCCCATAGGGCAATGGCGAACATGCCGCGCAGTTTATGAACGAACTCCTCCCCTTCTTCCTCATACAGGTGGACAATCACTTCCGTGTCGGTGCGGGTGCGGAAGCGGTGATTTTTTTTGATCAATTCTGCCCGGAGTTCGGCAAAGTTGTATATCTCGCCGTTAAAAACCGTCCACACATCCTCCGTCTCGTTGGAAATGGGCTGATGGCCTCCCTCAAGATCAATGATGCTGAGCCGTCTCATGCCCAATCCGACATTCCGCTTGATCCAATAGCCCTCATCATCAGGCCCCCGGTGCCGGAGAGAATGATTCATCAAATGCAGGATCTCCGAATCCACCGCGCCTTTAGCCTCCGAATGTAAAATTCCGACAATGCCGCACATAAACTAAGACCGCCCTGCTGTAAGCTTGGTTTCCGCCAACGAAGAATCTTTGCCGCTCAAAGCTTGTTCATTCTCTCCCTGCCAAAGAGACAGGTACAAGGCTTCGTACTGATCCAACATCTTCGTGAGCATAAAATCTCTGCGTATCTTTTCGCCAGCATGGTTTCCCAAACGGCCGGCCAAGCCGCGATCTGCCAATAATTGCAGGATTGCCTCAGCCAGAGGCCCGCTCGCCCGCGGCTTTACCAAAATTCCGTCTTCGCCCGTCTCGATCAGTTCCGGAATGCCTCCGACTTCAGTGGCCACGACCGGTTTGGCCATGGCCATGGCTTCCAGCACAACATTGGGAAACCCTTCGATGATAGAAGCCAGCGTAAAAACATCCAAAGCGGATAATATTTCCGGAATATCACTTCTTGAACCCGCAAAAATGATTTGTCGGCTTCGGGGAATAACGGCCGCACGGGCCTTCATTTCTGGCTGAAGCGGCCCGGCCCCTGCCAAAAGAAACCAAACCGAAGGATTCTTTTCGAGCACCACCGAGATGGCATCGAGAAGATAGGGATACCCCTTTTCATGAGAAAAATTCGCGACCGTTCCCACCAAAAAGGCGCCTTCAGGAATCCCAAACTCCTGCCGGACGCGGAGACCATCGGATTGCGGATTGAAATCGTTCAAATCCACCCCGTTATAAATGGTAAGCACCTGCTCAGGCCTTACGTTCTCCCGCTCCAAAGTCCAGCTTTGAACCGCGCGGGAACAGCACACTATCCGGTCGGCGAAATAATTACCGAAATTTTCAACCAGCCAGTGCCGTCTCTTTTTCCACTGAGCAATTTCCCGGCGCGAAGAAAGAATCACGGGAACTTTCAAAAGCCTCGCCGGCAGGCCCGCATAAAAATGAAACCCGAAAAGATAGGTGTGAAGAATATCCGTGCGGTTTGCACGTAGCCATTGAAAAATTTTCCAAACCGTTGCGAGATTCCAGCCGGACTTCACATGCAAACAGGTAAAAGGTATATTTTCGCGAAGGACATGGTCTTTGAGAGGGCCTTCCTGAAAAATGGTCACAATCCGGGTTGGGTAACCGCGCTGCTGAAGCGCGGAGGCCAAGTGAATCACATGCTTCTCTGCCCCGCCAATATTCATGGTGGGAAGGAAATAGCAAATGGAAGGTTTGTTCATGAAAGGCTTACTTGCTTGATAATATCGGCAACCGATACTGCCATTTTCTTGACAGAATAGCGTTCCACAACCTTTTTCCGAGCCGCGGCGCCCATCCGCCGCCTCAAATCCTTATCTTCGATAAGACGCGACAATTTGTTCACCCATTCCTCTGTATCATCGGCTAAAAAACCATCCGCCCCGTCTTCTAGCATTTCGCAATTGGCCCCCGCACGCGAAGCCACAGTCGGAATCCCGGTGGACATATAGGTGAGTACACGGAAACTGCATTTTCCCCGGCTCCAGTCATCGTCCTGAAGCGGCGCTATGGCCAAATCGAAACGCTGCATCTCTCTCGCCTCGTTTTCATAGGACCAATCGACAACTTCAACTTTGACTCCATCCAAATGGAACTTCCGCCCATGCAGCCGCGTGAGAAGCCTTAAACGGATGGGATAGCGGCGTGAAATTTCCCGGAGGGCATCGGCCACCAGGGAAAAATAGGTTAAGGCCGTTGAGGCCATACCCGCCCAACCCACCACAATTTCACTGCGAGAAGCCGCTGGTGAACTATTTTCTGAAGGAACCAACCGGTCCGTATCCACCGGGGTGGGAATGACAAAAACATTGCGGTTATATTTCCGTGCAAGATCCCCCAGATACGGGTTTCCTGCCACGACTGCGCGGCAACGTTGCGAGAGCTTGCCTGCTTGATCCGGATCCTGCATCATGCGGAGAATGGGCCAGTCAAATTCCATGATATTGGTTCCATAAACTCTATCATCCAGATCAAAAATAAGCCGGCTGCCGGAATGCGCAAAAAGCCGCTCCATGCCGCGGATGTTTGACAAAAGGAGTCCTTTCTGAATAAAAACCACATCGTAATTCCTGCTTCTCAGTGCCCTGGAAATGGAATTCAAAAATTCCGAAGCATACTGAAAAAAATGCGCCCACTTGGAGCGGGAATAATAAAGACGGGAAAACCAAGGTTCCGGAAGAGCCGGGATAACCGTGACTTTCATCCCCAATGCCTGGAGAAATGGAACATACTGATAAACCCGAAGGCGGCTTGAGGGCATGGTCTCCGGATAAAGGGGCAGGAATAGCACTCGCAAATCCGATTTATCATTCCTCAACCGAGGGAACCTCCTTTATTTATCCTGCTTAAAGCTGCGCCGCGCCAACCCTTGCTGCTCAAGGGCTGCTTCGCCGTCGCTTCATGCGGCACTGCTTGACCCGCGGGGCCCGGGCCCTCCCAGGCTGCATCTGCTTCCGAGAATTGAAGATATGAAAATAAGCGGGATATTATAGCTTAGAGCCCTGTGGAAATGAAGTAAATTCTGGGTGAGGCGCTGCTTTCAGTCCCGCAGAAACAAAAGATCGGACTGCTCTTTTAAATTAGCTAACTCAATCTTTTGCCTATAGTTGCACAAACTATAGCTGTGGTATCCATACTGACTTATCAATTGATAAAAATCTGGCATGGCGATACCCATCAAGCCATTGGCGCGGGGAGTCACCTCACACAGGATGGCGGGACGGATGGCGGTATTTTCAAAAAAATGCTGCAATCCCTTTAAGACAAAAAATTCAAACCCTTCCGTATCAATTTTGATCATGGCAATCTGGCCCAACTGCTCCTGATTCTCAAGGAGGTAGTCATCGAGCCGCACGACTTGAACCTGAATCGTTTCCTGAAAATCATTCTTTCTCATAAAAGTCGGCACCAGGGTATTCCAACCCACCCAGGTTGATTTTGAGATGTCCATATCTTTGATTTCTTTTTTCTCGCCCAGGGCCATCCGGTGGCAGATGATTTTATGTCCGGGATTCAGGGCCGGTAATTTACTCAGCCGGTCGAAATCTCTTGAGGAAGGCTCAAAGCTATGAACTTGCCCTTTTTTCCCCACGATACCGGCCGCAACCCACGAAATAAAACCGATATTGGCTCCGGCGTCGATAAAGGTATCCCCGGTTTTGAGAAATTTCCTCATGGCTCTGATGGTCAGCGGCTCGTAAGTGTCAAAGTACATGATTTTAATCTGCGGGCCGTAATCAAAATCAAATTCGAACTTGACCCCGTTTCTTTCTTTAATGACCGGGGCCTCTGGGGCATGGCCAAACTTGCGCATGGCCTGGGCATACCCTATCTTCAGGAGCGACACCGGATCATTCACCAATAAAGAAGCGACTTTAGAAATTTTTTTCATATTCGTTTAAAAATTTTGACAGCATGCAATCCTGCCGGCTCCCCGTCCCAGGGCCCGAAGGTCTGGACTTCGCGGTAATGTTCGAACAGATATTTGGCCAATTTCCGGTAATGGGTTTCTCCGAAATAGCCCATGCCGGGCTCCTCCGAGCGATACCGATTTGAAAGGAGGAATAAGGGCGGCCGCTTGGCCTCAATTTCCCGAATCATCACGTCTTCCTCTTTTTCTGAAACTTGCGTGTGTTCCATAAACATGAGCTCCCGGACGGCATGCCTCCGGCCCGCAAGAAAACAATAGAGCGCGTCATAAGGGATGGCCAGAATCGTATCGTCCGGCGACGTGTTGTCGGCAATATAGCGCGCCGCCTTTTTGAACACCATGGCATTGGACAAAATTCCGCCGACATAAACCTTGCCGTGCGGGACATCCAGATAACGGCCGGAAACGCGGAAGGGGGCCGCTTGGACGAGATTTTGAAAAGGATACCAAAGAACGCATAAAAAAACCAGGAGCCATAAATAAAATTTTACCCTCGGCGGGAAAAGGAACGCGGCCCATTGGCTGAAAAGCCCCAGCATCAGAATCAGCATGGGAAAAATCCAGAAATCAAAGCGATGAATTTTTCCGTCAACGAAATAATCCGCGGCATTTGCAAGCCCCATCAAAACACAGACGCCCAAAACGCGGAAAAGAACGGCACCACTCTGAACCTGATGCTTTTTCCTTTTCAATCCGCCAAGGCCGAGCAAGCCAAGCGCACAAAATGAAATTGCCGCTATGAGCCTGGCACGGTCCCAGACCAAAAACCACTGAATCAGGTTCTTCATATTTTCCAGGGGAGTCAAACCCCATTTTTCGCGATAATCCTGGCCGATGGTGAGGCTAAGACAATGGTCTACCTGGCTGAATGAAAGGCCGCGGTAAACCCAATAATAAATTCCCGCCACAGCGGCCGTAAAAATCAGAGCAAGGAAAAATGCATGGCGCAGCCAAATGCAAAGCGGGATTGGCCGGCTTTCCTTGAGACTAAGGACGCGATCCGCGCAAACTATCGTCATAAAAGCGGAAAAACTGGCAAGTCCGGCGCTGATTTTTACCGCAGCCACGGCAATAAGGGCCGGCACCGCGAGATAAAGCCATTTGATTTCACGGCTGAGAAAAAATCTCCACAAACAGTATGTTGACATCAAAATAAACGGAAAAGCCCCGACGTGATTAAATGTGTACAGAATATCCAGGCTTAGAAAGCCCAGCGCGGGAACAAATGCGGCAGGCGGCGAAACGAAAAGGCGCAGTGCGCGGTACGTCAGCAAAGCGCAAAGAAATAAAATCACGCCCAAACCCATTCTCACGCTGGCAAGGTTAATGCCCCCCAGCAAAAACCAAAATGCATAATACACAGGCATGAGCGGTCCATACTGCCACCAATAATCCCGGCAAGGACGGTCCCCCAGGCATGTCTGCTGGAACGCATAAAGGTCACGTCCCATATCGCCCGGAATCAAAACCGGCTGAACACCCGCCGTAGCGCCCCAAAAAAAGGCATAGACCAGGAAAATACCCGCAATCCACAAAGCATCACGGCTATCCGGAACCGATTTCGCGGCGGTCATTTTAGAATTTCCTTTAGAGACTGGCCCTGGCCGTAAAAAATATCGTAGCCGTAAAGGGACTCTTTCTTGAGAGCAGGATCCGCCTCGATCTGTTCCCGATAACGGCGATTCACCTTTTCCAAAATCAGAAAAGAGGGCCCTTTTTCGCGCACCAGGGACAAGACCGGCGTGTAGCGCGCATCATGCGGCACGGGCGTGACCACAAGGCTTCCGTGATCCAGGGCATTCAAGGGATAGGCAAGATTCATTTCAGCGATCCCATAGCGAAGTTGTTTTTCCCGCAGAAAATTGTAAATTTGGACTAATTCTGACCGCTGCCCCACCACCCATTCAAAAGAATGTAGCGTTGTGAAAGATAAAATTGCAACCATCGAGCACAGGACAGCCCATTTCCAAAAAACGAAACGGAACTGACGGATCCACCAGGCGGTCACAAATGCGTAGGGAATCATCAAAGGAAGAAAATACCGTATTCCTTCGTCATCGCTCAACTGGCGGGAACTGTACAGAGCGGTTAAAACAACCGGCGGCAAAGCCATAAAAAGGAATAAAATCCTCTCCTGCACGGGCTTGGCCCTCCAATTCTTCAAGAACGAATAAACAAACGAGCCAAAGGAAACAGCGAAAATCGCAAATGGGACGATGGATGCGTAACGTATCCAATGATTTTCCAGTCTCGCACCGCCGCTGAATGTAAAAGTAGTCAGGAAGTATTTCATGCGTGCAAAAAAGAGATAGATAAAATGCCCCAGGTCTCCTGATTTTACGAACTCACCGCCCGCCACGATCAACGACAGCCACTCCCCCGTTTTAAAGCCGTGTATCCAGATGGGAGAAGCTCCGGCCGCGATCCCTGCAGAGGCCCCAAGGAGGGTCCCCTTTTTCCGTCCCGGAGGAAGGGCCATCCAAAGACCCAGCATCAGGGGAGGAAACCATATCACAAAAATCGCATTGGACCAAAAAGCCGCCCCGGAGACCGCCCCTAAGAAAAAAGAGCGAATTCCTGCTTGTCGGGGACTGTATGAAATCTTGAGTAGAATAAATAAAGACAAAATGGCCAGGGTCAGGATTTCTTCATATCCCACAATCGTGGTGAAATACAAAACAGAAAAGGGGGCAAGCGCGAGCAAGACCCAAAGATAAACGGTCAACTCCGGGTCAAACAGCTTACGGACAATCCAAAGGAAGATTGCCAAAAATGAAATATACAAAAGCCCGTAATAAATCCTTGCCTTGATATAGGTAAAACCGAACCATCTGAAAAAAGGCGCCATGAAGTAACTCTCGATAGGACCCATGTGCAGCTGGCCGTCAAAATAAACGGGAAATCGCACCAGCCGGGAGATGTCGTAAGCCATATAATTTTGAACCATCTCATCATAGGCGGGCGCGATGGTAAACACGGCAAGAACCTTGAAAATCACGAAAAGAAAAAATGCCGCAAAAATCCAAAATCGCAATCCCGAAGGTTTCATCGGATATTACTTCTTGAATCCCAGCGTCACGTAAGGGATGGGTTTGAAATAATTCCACCAATCCAGAAGGGGTCTCATTTTTGTATAATTCTTTTTCGCCGAAGGGTAGGTCTTGGTCACGGGAACCTCGGCCACGCGGTATCCTAATCGAACGGCTTGCACAAAAAGGTAAGTTTCCAGAGGATAGCCTTCAAGCCACTCTTGACGCAGGTTGATCCGCTTGTCCTGAAGAAGCGAACTGCGAAAAGCACGGAAGCCGTTCGTGCCGTCGGTGATCTTTCTCATGACAAAGAGGGAGAATAGAAACGAAAAGGCCTTAACTCCCCAAATGCGGTGGAAAGGCATGTTTTTCCACCCGCCGCCGCCAAGGTATCGTGAACCCTGCACAAAATCAGCCCGGTTTTCACGCAAAGGGGCGAGCAACCGCTCTATCTCGGCCGGATTATCTTTTCCGTTCGTCGCAAAGATAACAAACACATCGCAGTTTTTTTTAAGTCCGTATTCTATACCTGCGCGAATGGCCGTTCCCGGCCCGGACCGTTTTTCCATCGAAAGAAGCGTCACGCGTTCAGCCGCCACCTTTTGATCTGCCCCGTCCGTCGATGCATCATTAACAACCACAATTTCATCCACAATGCCAAGAGGAAAGTTTCTGACCACCCGGACAGCAGCTTCCCCCTCGTTATACATGGGGCCTATGGCGATGATTTTACTCATGTCGCGGTATTATATACATAAAATTGGCCCTACGAAATGCAAAAAGTGGTGTCGTTCGCTTGAAGGGATTGTCCAAATCGTGGCCCGGGCGTGCTAGTGCTACGCCGGTTGACTCAGTGGGATCTTAACGTTGCCTGCACATCTTCGGAGAGATCACTTTTCCAATTCTCCATCTTATAGTTAACCATCGCGGACGCGATCTTTATCCCCTGATAGTAGCGGTTGAAGTCCTGAAAGGACCGAATCGATTTGATCTTTTTCCACCAATAGGAGGGGCGGAAATAAAAGCGGCGATAGGCGCGCTTGACAGTTTCGTTGAGTTGGGCCGCATCACGGTACCCGTCAGGAATAAATACGGCCTCATTTTGCGTATTGCGTGAGGAATCCTCATCAATCATCATCCCGTACTGCTTGGCCGCCGTGTAGAGGTCCGTGCCTTTATGCGGCGTGGTCATGGTGAACTGGGCATAATCGAGATCAAGCTCAATCGCAAAATCCACGGTTTTCTCGGCCTTTTCAGGTGTTTCCATCGGAAGGCCGAGCATGAACAGGCCCCGCATCTCAATACCGACTTCGTGGCAAATTTTCGCGGCCCGCCGGGTGATTGCCGGAGATAGGCCTTTCTTGATAACGTTCAAGGATTCCTGGTTAACCGATTCAATGCCGAAGAAGATTTCCCAACAGCCGCCTTCCCTCATCTTTGCAGCGAGAGCAGGCGTCATATCATTCGCGCGGCCGAAGCAGCTCCAAATAATATCCAGCTTCTCAGCCACAATGAGGTCACAAAGCTCAGTCAGCCACTTCGGATTGGCCGTGAAGGTATCATCCCAAAAAGAAATTTCTTTGGCCCCGAAATCGCGCATCACCTGCTTGATTTCATCCACGACTTTTTGAGGACTGCGGAAGCGCACTTCCGCGCCCCAGGTGTAGGGGGTGCAGCAAAAAGTACATTTCCACGGACATCCTCGCGAGACGAACATGTGGACCACAGGCAGGCGCCGATATTGAACAGGAAAAGGAACATAACGCTCCATGGGCAGGAGATGCCGGGCTGGGGCAGGCAAAATATCGAGATCCACAAAGGGACGCTCGCCGGTGAATATGCCTCGCCCTTCGGAGCCATACTCCCGATAGACGATGCCTAAAATAGGATCCGCCTCTTTGATATGATCTAAAATCTTTCCGCGGTCATAGTCATATTTTTTTAAAAAATTCATCAGCTCGATGATGGTCAATTCACCCTCTCCGACGCAGACAAAATCAAACCAGGAATGTTCATCCAGAATACCGGCAGCGGGCCCCTTCACTGCGCCGCGATAGCTAAGGGTGGGGTGAGTGCCGCCGACGATGGTAATAATATGAGGAAATTGCTCGCGCACGTCCCGGGCCATAGAAACGGTCTTGGCAAAGGTCGGCGTCAGGGCATTCAGGCCGACAACGCGCGGCTTTTTCTCGGCGATGCGGCGGAGGACATCCTCCTCGCTTAAACCAAGCACGAGAGGTTCAATGACATCCACGGTGAACCCCTTCTCAAGAAGCGCAGAGGCCAAATAAGCCATGCCCAGAGGCGGCAAATGGCCGTATTTATCGTTAACGGCTTTGCCTCCCACCGCCTCTTTCTTTGTTAACGGAGGAAAAAACAAAAGACAATCGATACTCATCGTGCCTTGGTTATTTTCATATGTGGCTTCCCTAACCCGTTGTTAGGATATGAGTTCCTAAACATAATGTCAAGAACAATATCGGCTAGGCCTGGAAAATATTGACTCCTAAAAATCAAAATAAATGAAAGCGCTCGGATTGCCGGCTGATAAAACAACACTCGAGATAATGACAATGAAAACAAGGGCATAGATAAGCGAACCCGGCAAGCGGCGGACAAGAAAAACCGAAAGGGAAATCCGGTCCCAGCGTTGGACGAGAAAATAAAGAATGATCAATCCGATGGGAAAGCTGTAAGAGGTTAAAGTAGCCGGCCAATCGCCCGGAACCCGGAATCCTCTTAGAATATTCACGGCTTCCGTCCAATCACGGGCCCGAAAAAATATCCACGAAAATGCGACGAGATGAAACGTATAGAATCGTTTGAGCCATAAAGGGATTTTCGAGGTCAGTTTAAAGAATTTTTTTATGCTGTATTCGACCGCAAGGACAAGACCGTGCAAAAATCCCCAAAAAACAAAAGTCCAGGCCGCTCCATGCCACAAGCCGCCCAAAAGCATCGTCACCAGCAAGACGAGCACCGTGCGCCCAGAACCGTGGCGGCTTCCGCCCAAGGGGATGTACAGGTAATCACGCAGCCATCTGGAAAGGGTAATGTGCCAGCGGTGCCAGAAATCGCGAATGGAGCTGGCCAAATAAGGGCGGTTAAAGTTGAGAGGAAGCCAGATGCCTAGCAAAAAGGCGATGCCGGTGGCCATATCCGTGTAGCCGCTGAAATCACAATAGATTTGAATGGAAAAAGCATACAAAGCAAGCAGGATATGCGGCAGATCCGCCTGGGCGCTTTCAAGATATATCTTATTCACGATTGGAGCCATCCCGTCAGCAAAAACGACTTTTTTCAGCATGCCGATTGCAAAAAGAAGCAATCCGACCTTGACAAATTTTTTTCTCAAGCCGAGATGCTTGAATTGCGGCAAAAGCTCTTTGGGCCGCATAATGGGCCCGGCAATAAGGTGCGGGAAAAAGGAAACATAGAGCGCGAACTTCCCAAAATCCCGTTCCGCGGCAACTTTGCCACAGCGGACATCCGCAAGATAAGCCACAACGGTAAAAGTAATGAAGGATATTCCAAGCGGCAGCGGGAAACGGCCCTGAATCGGAATCTTGACATGAAATAGCTGCTCGATATTTTCGATAAAAAAATGAGTGTATTTAAAAAAAATGAGCGGTAAAAAAGCTCCCAAAACGATCCATGCAAAAGAGGTGCGTGAGGGTTTCGCCAATGCCGCGAAATAGGCATATAAAGTTAGAAACACGAGGAGAAAAGCATAAGGCGGGTACCACCTGCTGTAGAATAGGCCGCTTGCCAGAAGAGTAAAAAGAAGCCTTGCCCTGCCCCGTAAGACAACAAATCCTAAAAGGAAAATGCTAAAGAAAACTAGAAAATCAAAAGAATGGAATAACACCTTAGGCGTTCAGGTAGGGCAGCAAGTCTTTAGCCATGATCTCATGCCCCTTGCTGTTCAAGTGAGGATCTCCCGGCATCGCCCACAAATCCGAGGCGGGAACCCGGCTTAAGGCCGGCGTAAAATCCAGAAAGGTCCAGCCATGCTCAGAAGCAATTTTTCGCATTTCTTCATGAGCGAAGGTGAAGGGATAAGGGCTCATCTGATGAACATCCGGAATCATGGTGAGAATAATCCGGAAGCCTTGCTGTTTGGACAATTCCTGAAGCCGGTCAAAGGCTTTCAGCATTTCTTGAAATCCTGGGCTGTCGTGGCGGTAAATTTTCCGGTAATGCTCCACCAGATTTCCAATGCCGCCGGCAGAACTGTTCATCCGCAGATAGTAGAGGTGGAAAAGCAGGACTGCCAGTTCGCTGTGACGCAGAAAAAAATTGCCGCCGCCCGGTTCCAGCAGCTCGGCATCCCGAACAAAGCAATTGATGACAACGGTATCAGGTTTAAGGCCAAGGAATCTCTTTTCAAATAAAGTCACATAACGCGCGGCATTGTAATTGCCGATGCCTGCGTTGAAGACAAAGGCTTTATCTTGCAACTCCCTCTGAATAATCGCGGGTAGGGTCTTCTCTTCGGGGACCCCCCAGCCAAGAGTATTCGAACTGCCCAGAAAGAGAATCCTTTTTCTGGAATGGTCATTAAAATCCACATCCGGTCCCCGCATGCCCAAGCCGTTAATCCGGATCATCACTCCCTGCAGTTTTGCGCTGCGTCCCGGGATATGCTCATGCCCTAAAGCCGCATCAGGGCTCTTTTTCTTCAACAGCCTTGCGTAGCGCCACATTTCGATATTATAATTTTTTTGGTCCGCATTCTTGATTCTCAACAGTCCTTCCGTGAGGATCAAGCCCATGGCGGCAGACAAGGTAAAGAGGATGATGTTGCCAATAATTTTTTTAATGATCATGGGGATCCCGGGAAGGCTTAAGTGTACCATTGGCAGGCTGTTGTGACAATCGACAAATTCAATCTACATTTCCAACTTATAGCGAGCTCAAAGAGATTGACAACGAAGCAAATGCTGGTAACTTAAAGGCCTATGACTTCTATAAAAAAGTCCCGCATTTTGATTTTAGCCGCCACTCTGGCTTTTTCGTTCTTCATTGGGAGAGGCTACATTTTTCCATTGCGCGAAGCCTTTTCCAACCCCGAATCACATGCCGCCCTTCGGGCGGGGTATTTCGGCGCCTTTGACCTTCGCTACGGCTTGGATCCCTATGAACGCGTGCGGCGTTGTACTGTCGCCAATCCTAAGGCTCATCCTTATCAAATGGATCGCAATGGATGGGGTTATTTTCCTCTCGTAGAAGTGGCGTATCTTCCCCTCACCTTTATAAACTTTCCTCTTGCCAAGGCCATCTTTCTTTCCATTAATTTGCTTTTGGCTATGGGGGCTATTTACCTTCTTCTAGGGTTCGCGGATTTAAAAAAAGACGGCCCGAACATTGCGGCCGTGACTTTGGCGGTGTTATGTTTTATTCCCGTCATGCAAAACTTAACTGATGGCCAGAACAACCTTCCCATTTTGATATTACTGCTTTGGGGAATGAATTGCCTAAGGGCTGGCAAGGACGACAAGGCCGGCGTGCTCTTTGGGGTGGCTATTCTCGTTAAACCCGCTTTAGCACTCTTCTCGTTGGGTTTTATCGTCAAACGACGATACGGAATACTCAAAGGCCTTGCCTTCACGCTGGGTGTCTCTTTTTTGGCCAGCGTCCTCCTGTTTGGATGGAAATTACACGCCAGTTTTCTAAAGGCAATCTTGGAAGAGCCCGCAGTTTCTACCTGGTGGTCCATGCAAAATTTACTCTCATCCTTCATGAGGATTTTTAGTCACGCTGATAATAACAATCCCGAAATCACGCCTTGGGTCCACCAGCCCGCTTTGGCGTGGATGCTTTGGGGCATCACCGTGACCGCGTTCCTAGCGATTGCTTGCTTTGTAACCTTTCGCTTTTCCAAAATGCCCATACTCTTGAATTTCACCATGTGGTTAGTTCTTAGCATGCTGATCGCAACCGAAACTTACAGCGGCCGGTTGATCTGGCTTCTGCCAGCTTTATGCCTTCTTATGGCGGAGGGAATTCGCCGGGCTAATAAGTGGCAGGTTGCGGGTATCATTCTGGCTTATGGAATGCTCAATGTACCGGTTGTGAAATTCAGCAGTTTACCCATTTTTCATCAAGGCCCCCTACTTATTTTTTCAAACGTTCCTACGGCAGGGATGTTACTTCTCTTTGGTATATTGGCCTTGACGGCCTGTACCCCTTAGCTTAGAATCACTAAAATCCCCAAGAAAATATGTCTTCTAAGCCAAGCCACGGCCCCCAAGGGCTACAAACTTATCACGCCTTCCAGAAGCGAGAGTTTCTCTTTGGAGCGCTTCTCCTGTTCGGTTCTTGTTTTGTCGGTCTTCTACTGCTTGAAATAGCTGTGCGCATCATTTCCCCACCCAGCCCGTTTCACCCCCTGATCCCCCTCCGGCCCAAGATGAAGATGGAAATTCACATTAATCTGCCCGGTGTCTCTCCGGTTTCAATCCATTCGACCAATAGATGGGGTCTTAGAGGCGATGAGCCGCCGACCGATTGGGGCAAGCACTATACGATTGTGACCATCGGAGGAAGCACGACGCACTGTTTCTATCTTGGCGACCATAAAGCGTGGCCCTATCTTTTGCAGGAAAAACTCAAAAAATTCGATCCCTCAATCTGGGTGGGAAACGGCGGGATCGAAGGCCATTCCACTCGCGCTCACATTATCTTCATGGAGAAAGTAATTCCCAAGATGAAGCCCAAAGCCGTGATTTTTCTTCCCGGAGGCAATGACCTCGGATTTTCGATCTCCAAGGAACAATTCAAGAAAGGAAACCCACAAGACTTGGCACGGGGGCATTCTTTTTATTGGCCCCTTTTTTACAGCCGCCTGGTCCAACTCCTTTCCTTATGGAAACAAATCCTCATCGACAGGGTTGAGGTCGTGGGACAGGAACAAGCCAAGCATAATACCTTCGAGAGAATCCCCCTTGATCATGAATTCAGTCTACCAGACAAGAATCCAAAAGAGCTTTTGCCTGCGCTGGGGGAATATCGGGAGAATATCAAAAAGTTGATTGCCTTGAGCCGCGCCCAGCACATTCGGCCGATTTTCCTGACCCATCCCCTGCTCTTTGACGATACCGAAGAATGGAAACACGTATTAGGCGACTATTACTGGATCAAGGACCCTGAGCACCGGATATCGGCCGCCACTTATTGGAGACTTTTGAATATTTACAATCAGGAACTATTGGACGTTTGCCGTGAGGAAAAGGTAGATTGTTTTGATCTGGGCCGGGAACTTCCTCATTCCAGTGAGCTTTTTTATGATTCAGTTCATTTGAACGAACGCGGGGCTGAAGAAGTAGCCAATCTTGTTGCCATGTTTCTTTTGTCACGCGGCCTGCCGGAAAAACCAACTCCGTGAATGTCGCGCTGATCAATCCCAATCTCGTCGTGCAGAGGAACGATCCTTTTACCACGGGTATCGTCTATATGCCGGTCAGTCTCGCTTATGCCGCTTCTTCCCTGCGGAATCACGGGGTGGAGGTCATCGTGATTGATGCTTTTGGCGAGAAACCGGACCAGACGCGCCAGGGGGAAAAATTTTCCGTGTGCGGTCTCACGCCTGAGGAAATCATTCGGAGAATTCCGAGCCATTGCGTAGCAACCTTTGTTTATGCCATCAACTTGACCAATCATCTCTCGACCGTGAACATCCTACGCCATGTCAAAAACGCGCATCCCGAAACACCCGTCGTTGTTTTGGAAAACACGCAGGCGGTGACCGGTTACTCCTTGAGACGGGTCGCAGAAGAATTTTACGCCGCGGGCGCGGATTTCGTGCTGTCCGGAGAAGCGGATCGCAGAATTTTGTCGCTGGTGGATTGCCTGGCTGGAAAAACTCCTAAGGAAAATTTGCGGGAGATTGACGGGTTGGGAACGCGGGATTTTTACAGCCCTCCGCTGGCCCAGATTGAAGATCTGGATACCCTGCCCTTCCCGGCCTGGGATTTGTTTCCCCTGAGCAACTACTGGACCTTGCGTCATTCTCACGGTCCGTTCGAGACCGGACGCTATTTACCGATTCTGACCTCCCGGGGCTGTCCCTATCCCTGCAAATTTTGCGTGGTGCCGGAAACCAATGCGAGAAAATGGCGCTCACGATCGGCCAAGAATGTCGTGGACGAGATAGAGCTTCATTCCCAAAAATTTGGCGTCAGGGAATTTCATGTGGAGGATCTTGATCCGACGATTTCGGACAAAAGGACCCGGGAAATTTGCCGCGAGCTTTTAAAGCGGGATTTAAAAATCACCTGGAAGCTCGCCGCAGGAACGAAGGTCGAGTCCATCCGGAATGAAGAAACGATTGATCTCATGGCCCAAGCGGGGTGCCGTTATATCTCCATATCTCCGGAAACCGGTTCCGAGCGCCTGTTAAAACTAATGGACAAGCCCTTTGATCTTCAACATGCCGTTCGCATCGTAAAAAGGATGAATGAGGTTGGAATCCGTTCCCAGGCCTGTTTCGTGCTCGGGTTTCCGGGCGAAACCGACGAGGACCGCACGAAGACCTGGAATCTGGCCCATGACCTGACAGAAGTAGGCGTGGATGAAATCGCTCTATTCATCGTGACACCGGTTCCGGGCTCAGCCATTTATCCTGAACTCACCGGCTACCAGAATCTATCCCAGCTGAATTTCTCTCCCACCTGGCGGCCGGACTATCCGAAGCTAAGCAGCTTTCGCATCCGCCTCTACCGTCATTTTCTTCTGTGGAAGCTCCGGTATCACCCCAAAAAAATAATGCGCCAGCCCTTCAACTTCATCCGGCGCCGGTTTGAAACCAAAATGGAAATGGCCCCTTACCGCGCCCTGAAATCAACCCTGCTGGGCCTGCACAACGTCACAAACCAAGGGCAGGTGGCCGAGCGAAGCGAGGTCCCTTGACCATGCCTGAAAGCGCTGAATTGAAATCGATCGCGGTGGCGATTCCCTGCTACAACGAGGCCGTGACCATCGCCAAGGTGATTGGCGATTTTAAATCCGCCCTTCCCCAAGCCGCCATTTATGTGGTGGACAACAATTCAACGGACGGCAGCCCGGAATTGGCGCGCCGAGCAGGGGCCATGGTGCTGCGTGAAAACCGCCAGGGAAAGGGGTATGTGATGCAGGCCATTCTGGAGCGGGTGAAGGCGGATATTCTGGTGGTAGTGGATGGAGACGACACCTATCCTGCCGGGGAGGTTCTTCAGCTGATTGCGCCCATCCGGACCGAGGAAGCCGACATGGTCGTTGGGAGCCGTCTGGAAAACAACACGCATGCCACGCTGAGGCGCCTCAATCGATTCGGCAATGTGGTTTTATCAAGCACTTTGAATTTTTTATTCCGGACACGTTTCAAGGATGTCCTCTCCGGCTACCGCGTTTTCTCACGCCGATTCCTGAATCAAATCCCCGTGGTGACCAGCGGATTTGAAACCGAGGTGGAATTGACGGTTCAGGCCCTGACGCGGGGGCTAGCGATTAAGGAAGTTCCCATCACTTACCGGAGCCGGCCGGACGGAAGCCAGTCCAAGCTGCGGCCCTTCCGGGACGGGTACCGTATTTTGCTCACCATTGCCGTCCTGCTGAGAGATCAACGGCCCCTGGTTGTCTTCGGCGCTTCGGGCTTGTTCTTCATCATCTTGGGAGTCCTAGCCAGTGTCTGGATGGCACTGCTGGGAATTATGCTTTTGGGCCTGGGCTTTGTATTAAACGCCATCAACACCCGATTTAAAGAAATGAGCTGCCTCATGAGGCGGCTCAAATAAAAACGAGGAACTCATGTCAGAATTATCAAAGAATCAAACGCTATCTTATAAAGATTTACTCGAAAATGTGCCTTGCAATCTTTGCGGCAAGGATGATTACACCGTGGTTTATCCGGCGCGCTATGAACACGCGGCCGCTGATAACTTTGCCGAGAAATTCCGCTCCTCCGGCGATGAAACCCTGGTGGATCCCATGGTGCGGTGCAATCATTGCGGCCTTGAGTATCTCAATCCCCGGCCCAGGCAAAATATGATTCTGGATGGCTACAGCGCGGGCACGGACGAAAAATTTGTCTCCCAAGCCGCGGCCCGGGAGAACACTTTTGGGAAATGCCTGGACCTGGTGGAAAAGTATTGCCCCGCACGGGGCCGCATCCTTGACATCGGCGCAGCGGCCGGCGCATTTTTGTACGTTGCCAAAAAACGGGGATGGGAAATCGCGGGCTGCGAGCCCAATCGCTGGATGTGTGAATGGGCCCAAACCCATTACGGTATCCGGATACAGCCCGGAACGCTCTTTGATTTGCAGGAAAACCAGGCCCAGAGTTTTGACGTGATCACATTGTGGGACGTGCTGGAGCATACACCCGATGCCAAAGCCGTTCTAGTGGAATGCGCGCGGCTCCTCAAGCCGGGCGGGCTTCTCATCGTGAATTATCCGGATATCGGCTCGTGGATAGCCCGGTTGATGGGACGAAAATGGGTTTTTCTTCTGTCGGTCCATCTCTATTATTTCAACCGTCCCACGATCCGGAAAATCCTCGAACAAACCGGATTCACCGCGCAGGAATTGCGGCCGCATATTCAGACCCTTGAATTCGGCTACATCCTCGAGCGCATGAAGCCCTACCTGCCTTGGGCCTCTCCGCTGTTTTCAAAGCTGGCTAAAGTGCGGGCCCTGGAAAAGAAGCTTGTCCCCTACTGGATTGGCCAAACTTTGGTGGTGGCGCGCAAAAATGGATAAGGAAAAAATCGTTATTCTGGGCGCCGGCGCAGGCGGGCTTGCGGCTGGATGGTTCCTGTCCCGCACGGGCCGCTATGATGTCACGGTAGTTGAGCGCGCCTCTTTTATCGGCGGGCACTGCAGCAGTTTTAAATATGACGGTTTTATCCTCGATCACGGGCCTCACAAAATGTATTCCGCGGTTCCCGGCATTCTCGACGAGCTTCGCAATCTGATGGGGGACAAATTATTGACCCACCAGAAGCGAAACAGCATCCAGTTGAACGGCCATCTGCTGGATTATCCGCTTAAAATGACCAATCTGGCCGGGGTTTTGGGGCCGAATCGCTTCATCAAATTGGGGGCCGGCTACGCAATGTCCCTGGCGCAAAATTTGACCTCCAAAAAGGAAGCCGCATCTTACGAGGATTATGTGGTCCGGAGATTCGGCCGCGGCGTTTACGAGTTGGTCTTCGAGCCCCTGGCTTGGAAGGTGTGGGGCGATCCCAAAGAGGTACACGCGGAAATGGCGCGCACGCGCATTCCTTCGGGCGGAGCGAGTGAACTGATCCTGAAACTTCTCAAGATCAAGCGGGAGTCCGCAGACACCGACGCTAAATATTTTCATTATCCGAGAAAAGGATTTGGCCAATTCCCCGAGGCCATGGCTGCCGAGATAGAAAAACACGGCGGAAAAATCATTCTTAACGCCAATGTCATGCAACTCGAACGGCAAGGAAACCATATTGCCGCAGTCCACCTGAATGTGGGAAGTGAAAAAGTCACGCTGCCTTGCCGGTATCTCGTCTCTTCGATTCCGCTCCCCGACCTGGGAAAACTCATCTTTCAGGAATCAAAACCAGAACTCACCCGGGTTGCCGCATCCCTCAAGTTCCGCCATCTTGTGCTGGTGTATCTTTTTATCAAAAAGCCCCAGGTCTGCCGGGATCACTGGATTTTTTTTCCGGAGAAGGGCTTTATTTTCAACCGGCTGTCCGAACAAAAACTCATGAGTCCCGAAATGGGGCCGCCGGACCGCACCGCACTTTGCTGCGACCTTACCTGTTCCGAGGAGGATGACGCCTGGCGCTTGAGCGATGAGGAAATGGCTGCAAAATGCATCAGCGCCCTCGTCAGCTCAGGATTTGTCAATGAAACCGATGTAGAAGGCCACCTTGTAAAACGCTCCAGAAATTTTTATCCGGTCTACGATCTTGCTTACGCCGGGAAACTCAAGACCGTGAGCGATATTCTGCGCGGTGTCGATAATCTGCTGACCACAGGCAGAATTGGAATGTACAACTACAACAATTCGGATCATTGCGCGGACATGGGAAAATTCATAGCCGAAAACCTCGCAGAGGGTATGGCTCCCGACCAGATTTGGGAACAACTGGAAAAACGCGTCTCCACCTACAAGATTGTGGATTGACGTCTCTTTTGAGCTCCATGAAAAAACTGGTATTTAGAATCCTTTGGCTGCTCGGAATCCATCACCTGCTGCGATTCATGCTGCGGCAGAAAACAATCATCCTTTTCTGCCACGGGTTCACGGAAAGAGAAAGCCATGAAGGCCTAGAAAATTACGACGGGAAGCACCTTTATATAAAGAAATTCCAAGCCCGGCTCGCCTATCTCAAAAAGTATTATCAAATCCTATCCCTTGACGACTGGCTGGGCAAACGGTCGAAAGGCGAGAAAATTCCTGACCGCTCGGTCATCCTCACGTTTGATGACGGCTACCGCTCCAATTACACCCTGGCTTACCCGGTTCTCAAGCAGATGGACGTTCCCGCCACGATTTTTCTCACCACGGATTTTATTGAGAACAAACAATTTTTGTGGACCGACCGCGTTGAATACGCCGTTCAAAACGCCGCGGCAGGCGGTGACACCGAATCAAGGATTCAGTCCGCGGCAAAGTCCAAATCCCGGGTTAAAAGTCTTTCACAGGAAAAAAACAGCGAGCTCGTCGCGGAATTGGAATCAGAGCTGGGAGAAAAATTGTCTGCGGGAGAAAATCCACCGGAGATTTACCGGCCCCTGGAATGGGGCGATATTTCGGAAATGCTGGAGAGCAAACTTATTTCTTTCGGAAGTCACACGCATACCCACAAAATTCTGAGCCGTTTGCCGCCGGATGCGGCCCTCGAAGAACTCCGCCTTTCGCGCGAGATTATCGAAAAGAGGACGCAAACCGGCTGCCGTCTTTTCTGCTACCCGAACGGCGAACAAGGTGATTTCAATGAGCCTACGAAAAATCTCCTGAAACAAGCCGGGTACTCGTGCGGATTGACCACAGTGGAGGGCTTCAACGATGAAACGACAGACCCTTTCGAGCTCAAGCGTTCAGGAATCAGCAATCACAGCGGGCACGTGGAATTTGTGATGACTCTCTGCGGAGTCAAAAAATGGATTTCTGGCATCAAACAAGGGCTCTTCCGACAGACCGCAGCTACCGGTCCATATCGCTGTCCCCCGCCGTGAGAAACCAATTGTCTCTCTCCTCTGCCGCTTCCAAACCTTGCCGCTTCGTGTAAATCATGAATCGCATCTCAGGCTGGCGTTTGATAAAACCGGCCGATACGAGGATTTTGCGTATCCTTTTATCCGTAGCATAGCAGCGGGCGAGTTGGCATCCTTCCTTCCGTAAATAATCCAGGCCCGCATCAAGAAGCGCGTGCACGGTCTTGTCATCGTCCGGACGCACAATCAGATCCGCGATTAACCCCTCGGCTGGATTCTCTCCGGTTTTCACCGCGCGGACAATGATATAACCGCATAACTGCCGACCGCGCAAAGCCCGGAATTTAGCGTAGTTCATTCCCGGCTGCTTTTCGTATTTCCAGCTCAAATAGGCCCGGCTTCTTATGACAGCCGCTTGATAAAAGGATTCCACCTCAGCCCATAACTTGTCCGCTTCCTCATCGAATTTTTCGATTTTTCCGGTCCGGATTTCCGTCGACTTCTTGGGATGCCTCAGGGCATTATAAATTCCGGAAACACCATTGACGATGGCCAGCAAAAAAGCAGCGGCCGATTGATTCCGGACCCTCTTTTTCAACGGAGCTTCCCAGGACCAAAATTTTACATAGTACGGCACGTCCCCCAACGGCTTCCACCCCAGCTTTTTGAAAAGGCCGAAAGACATGTCGGTGTTCCCGAGGCTCAGAAAAAGGTCGAAGGCCTTGGCGCTTTCTTCGGTTAATGATTTCCCGATTCCTTTTCCTCTGAATTCAGGCGCGGTAAAAAAATCAACCGCCCAGGCGGCGCGGACTTTTTGTGAGCCGACCTTGACCTCAACCGGAAGCGCGCCTAAATGCCCCGCCATTTTGTCTTCGATAGAACTGACCCATACGGCAGGATTTTCGGAAGGGCAAAAAGGATTCTCGAGGTACTGCCAACGCCACTTTTCCCGGCCCAAGGCAGGATCTTTAAGCAGCCGGCTGGTCACATAGCCGTCAAAATATTTTTTCAGGTCTTCTTGCTTGCCGGAAATTCTAACCGTCTTCATAGCGCCAGGAAAACCAAGCTCGTGCCTTTTATCTGCTTCATTCCCCGGAACTCTTTCGCCTCGGAATGAAGTTCGTTCAAAGCGTGCGTCACGCCCGGAAAAACACCGTAATCATGCCACAGGATGAGCCCTTTCCGGTTTTTCAGCAAATCCAGGGCCGCTTTGGAGTCATTCATAACGTATTCGTAAGAATGGGCCGCATCAATGAAAACAAAATCCATGGCGTTCCGGTACGGCTCAAAATCAAAAACCGCCGTATCCCCATAAAGCTGAACAATCTTTTTTTCCTCCGGGTTTCCATGATACCGCACGCCTGACTGGTCTTTATCAATGTGCTTTGCATCACCCGGATCAATGCGCAAGCCCGTCGCATTCACCTTTTCCCGGGGCAGATCCAAGGTGTAAACCACAGCCTCCGGGCCGCAGTTAGCCGCCAAATTCAGGACGGTCCTCCCATCAAATGTTCCCATTTCAAAAATTTTCCGAGGATGAACCGATTTGACCAATTGGTTCATGATCATCAACTCAAGAAGTGAAACATTTCCGTCCTTCCAGGCAGGCTCAAAAATGCGGATCTCGGGAGATCCGGAAATAACATCCGGAATATCCGCGACCGGAAGCGCCGGCTTTTCCGGCTGATCCCCCTTCTTGCCGTATCCGAAATGAACTCCGATGGCGGTGATAAGGTCCCGGTTTTTAGAATTCAAAAAACCAAAGGTGAAAAGATAAATGGAACCGGCCAGGGCGTAAAGATACTTGAAAACAAAGGAGATTATTTTTTTCATTGCGTTAAAGCCACATGACGTTTTGATAAAAGAAGCCCCGAAGCATCAAGCACTCTTGAAACCGGAATCGAACTCATGCAGTCCGGCAGGATTTTAGGGCAGTGATCCGGAACCTTCATGCGCGCATCAGACCAGCAGCCTCGGCATTCCACATCCGACCAGATGGCCGTGAAATGGGGCCGGTTCCTAATAAGATAGGAAGGGTTGAGCGGGCCAAAGAGTCCGACCGTGGGCGTTCCCACGGCCAAAGCCAAATGCACCAGTCCCGAATCCGATCCCACGAAAAGATGGCACTGGCTTAAAAGCACGGTTGTCTCGCGAAGCGTTGCCTTCCCTATCAAATCCATTCCCACCGGCAGAGGCATTTCATCTTTCCCCAGCACAAAGACAGCTGCCTTATACCGCTGGATAAAGGATTCTACCAGCCCGATCCAATTTTCTCTTCCCCATTGGCGTGAAAACCAGCGGGCCCCAGGACTGACGGCAATAAGGGGGTAATCCCCGGAAAGCGGCCAACGCTTTCTGGCTGCTTCGATCTCACGCTCATGAATATAAACCTTGGGCAGGCCCAAGCCGGGATCTCCCACAATCTCGCTCATATAATCGAGCCGGGATTTGCCCTTCCTCTCACGGTGAAGATCCACATAAAGGTCCGGATAAAATTCCTTGCGGTTGACGCTATCGACAAAGGGATTGTGTGCGAGCAGTTCAGGATGACGGACCTGGGCGTCAATCTCCGAATGAGGATACTTCTTCTTAAGCGCCTCATATGCGGGAATGGTCATGATCTCATCGCCGATATTCCAATTCACATGGACTTTTATTTTTATCTTCAAACCCAGAGGACGCTTGACCGCAAACCTTAACTTGGATACCGGCCGGCTGAGAATACCGGCCGTTTTCATTCTGATCCTAGAAATCCATCCATCACGATGTTTGCCAAATTCGCGGGCTCCGCGTTTGCCGCGCAGATAATCAACAAGCCCCAACAAAATGGCCTTAGCATGACCTTTCTTGCCGTGCCGGTAAAACCCAGGCATTGTCCGCAGGAAATTTTCAAAGAGAAAATGGATAAAGAAGAGCGGGAACATTCCCCTAGGAGCAAATTTCCGGCAAAAAAGAAGCTGATTCCGGGTCCTGTAATAATAAAAGCTCTCCGACTCCATGCCTACGGATGAGGAGGGCTTGTGCCAGGTGTTCGCCTGAGGCGCGAAGCGGCCTGAAAATCCGGCTCGGTGGATGCGCATCAGCCAATCCGCATCATCGAAGTAAATAAAATAGTCAGGGTCAAGGAAACCGGCCTTTTTGATGGCCTCGATCCTCACCAGGCAAAAACCGCCCGGGAAAAAGTCGGCTTCAACCTCCTGATCGAAACTCCCGTCATCATCCACGTTTTGTACGAAGCCCGTGAATCGGCCCCGGAACCAGTCAATATCTTTTACCCCGCAGCCCTTTGCGAACCAAATTTTCCTGTCGCTTCCATAATGATAAACCTTTGGAAACACCACTCCAATCGCCGGATCTTTCTCGGCCACGCGGACCAATTCTTCAAGCGTTGCCGGTTCCGCCAGCGCGTCATTGGCAATGATAAAAAGATAATCGGCTTTCGCTTGAAGCGCGTAGCGAATTTCACCGTTCACGCCCTCGGCACATCCCAGATTTTCGCTGTGCCGCACAATGGAAACATCCGGAAATTCCTGCCGGACGGCCTCACGAGTCCCGTCGGTCGAATTGTTGTCAACCACAACAATCTCATAGTTGGGGTAGTCCAGACGAACGAGAGAGCGGAGACATTCCAAAACATCGGCTTTTTGATTCCAGGTCAGAGTGCCGACAACGACCTTAGGCCAGTTTTTGTCCATAAGCCGCTAAAAAATATCTTTTCAAATCGCTCCACGACACAACTCGGAACGAAAGAAGCAAGGCGCCATAAATAAAAACGCCCAATCCGATAAAAGGAATCACGGGCAGCTTTAAAAACATTTTAAGTCCCAATAGGATAAAAAAATAGACCACATTGATTTTGAGGGGGCTCCCTATTTCAGCAACGGACAATGAGAGACGAATATGGGGATTCTTTGTGCAATAAAAGCAATAGATGAACATGCCTAACATTTCGGTCAAAACCGTAGCCATCGCCGCCCCTTGATGGCTGAAAGCCGGGATCAAAAAGAGATTTAATCCGATATTTCCCAGAGCCACGGAAAGAGAAATCCACATATCCGTGATCTGCCTCCCGCATCCGATCAGAATATTTGCCATCAAACTGGCCACAAAGCTGAACAGCAGATGCCAGCACAAAATGGAAAGCGTCAGGGCGGAGGACGCGTAAGCCGGTCCAAAACAAAAAAGGATTAAATCTTTACTCGCCAGTGTGCCCCCTACCGCGATCGGGATCCCCATAAAAAGAAATGCCCGGAAAGATGCGGAGACCTGTCGATCGAAGGCGCTCCGGTCTTCTTTAAAACTGCGGGAAAGAATCGGGAATAGGGAAACTAAGAACGCATTCGAAAACACAAGAAGTGACTCGGTGATCCTTGTCGCAACACTGTAGAATCCCACATCGGCAAAACCCTTCATCAGGGAAAGCATCAGGACATCGATACGGTATGAAATCAGGGTCAGATAAGCTGAAATCACAAGCGGCGCCGATTCTTTGATCAAATACAGAACGATATTTTTCCGGAAGTGGAAATCAATACGAACGAACCGGTTTGAAAAAATACTTAAGCCGATCAGACCCGCGGCACCGCTGAGAAGGTAGGCCAGGATGAAGGCCGGAAGCGTCGCACGGTAAAACGCCGCAATTGCGACGAGGACGAGATTAACCAGGGCGCGTATTCCATTCCAGAGTGCGGGATAAATCATGGTCAAGTTCACCCTGAAGATGACCTCGTAAATCTGCCTCAGAGTCAAAAACAGCTGAAAATAAGCGAGCGAGGCCCCTTGACGGACACTTAACGGATACCCTAACGCCTTAACCGTCCATAAAACCAGCGGAAAAACAAGCACAATCATGGCGATACGCAGCAGAATGGCATTTCCCAGGATTTGAGGCGCCTCTCCTTTCTCCTGAGACAACCGGCGAATCAGGATGGGATTCAAGCCGAATTGGACAAACGCTTCAAAAAAGGAAATATAGGTAAAAATGAAACTAAACTGCCCGTATCCTTCTGTCCCTAGGACGCGAGCAACCATGATGGAGGAAAAAAAGTTTACGAACCGATAGAAAAATTCTCCGCCGGCTACGGTTGCGGAATTATGAATAACCTGAAATGCCCCGCCCGAGGGTTTGCTGTCCCGATTCATGGAGCCGCATTCGCAAGTTCAGGAGAGCTTCGCTTTTTCCGCATCCATGAGTCCAGGGCGAAAGACGTGAGGACGATCAAAATGGGCTCCGTCGGGAAACGGTACCGGTCCATGCTCTGAAGGATGGCATGTAAAAAAAGAAAATATGCGAATATGAAGGATGACAGGAAAATGGTCTGCAAGTGATCCCGGGTCCGAAGGGACGATAGAAAAGCCAGGGCACTGCCGACGGCAACCATGATGAACCCCCAGTTCGGCACAATCACCCACCGGTCCCCTTTTAACACCGCCTGCCTGGGATCCAGGTAAATATAAATTTTTCTCAGGAAAAGAAGAAAGGATTCTTTGGGTTTCGAGCGGACAAAATCCATTCCACGGTCAAAAAGGATTTTTGATCTCACCGGTTCACTCACTCCTGCCATCCTCATCTGGTCCTCTTCCATTACTAAGCCCTCACGGAAGAACTTCCAGACCATTCCATCCGAGCCGGCGTGATTAGAAAGATAAAAATTTTCTCCCAGGTTCGTTCCGAGAGGAACAAACGTTCCGAATACCCTATAATTGCGGATGGTCCAAGGAGCCAGAAGGCATCCCACCGCGAACCAAACAACCAAATGATAGCGCAAAATCTGCCGCAGCGGGTAACGCAGCCACACCATCGCAAGCGGAAGAATCAAAACAAGAAAAAGAGGGAGTCCTCGCGTCAAAATCGAAAGTCCCCAGAAAATCCCGGATACGAGCGCCTTTTTCCAGGACGGCCTCACAAAATAAGAAAAAAAAGTAAAGAGCGCCCCCGTTAAAAGAAAAGCGTAGAGTGTTTCGGATACGAGTGCCTGGCAGCTGAAGTAATACGCATAAAAAGGAGGGTAGAGAGCGGCCAAAAAAGCAGCCCAGCATGCGGCCGATCCGCCAAAAAGTACATGGGCCCAAAGAGCGATCAAAAAAACGGTTACAGCACTCAGAATGGCTTGGAGCATTCTTGCCGTTTGATAATTATGCCCGGCTACCCGGTAAATCGCGGCGATAAAAAAGGAGTACCCGGGCAAACGGTAAGCCGTTAAATTGCCGTAGCCATCCCGGTAGCCGGCGCCTTTGACGAGATTCATGGCCATCTGATCATAATCAAAGGCGTCTTTTTCCGGAGCGCTTGTATCGCGCATCGCGGCCTGGCCCCTAAACCCCAGCGCCAAAATCACGGCCAAAGCGATGAGCATCTTTTGAAATCTTGTGAGAGGCGTGGAAGTCATAGGCAGCCCGCCGCGCAAAGTTTATCGGCCATAAAACAATAGGTCCAGAGGTTAAGCCCATAGAAATAAATCGAGGTCACGGCGAGTACCCCATAAGCCGCTCTACGCAGCGTTTTGTTATGCAAATCCTTGACTTGCTTCACAAACGCATCAAAAAACCATCCGATTAAAAAACTTATCCCCATCATCGGCCAATAAAGATAACGGGGCTGGGGATATTCTTTCCAGCTAATTTCCATGGGGCGGAAAATATACGGGAAAAACGTGATGGCGAACCAAAGGATGCAAAATAGTAAAAAAAAAGGCCTCTTGAACAAGGCGGCATGAAAGCGCACTATAAAATAAGAAAGCGGCGCGAGGACAAAAATCGGAATAATCACTCTCACCAAGGGTATCCCGGTCATAAAGGAAACAGCTTCCCGGCGAGGCACCCAAAGATTAATCAGGGACCAGACAATACCCAGAATTTTTGCCGGCCAATGTGTTTCAAGTGTTATATACTGCCGCATTGCCGGGCCGTAAAGAAGGTACTGCAGCAGAAAAAATATTCCCTGGGTCAAAAAAAACGGGATATAAGCAAGCAGTTTCGGGAAATGCTGCTTTGAAAGCAAGTTGATTTTCAAAATCAAAACATCGTAAATGATTAAAAGGAAAGGAAAGACGAATCCCTCCTCGGCAAAATTCAAACCCGCAAACCACAGAAAATAGACAAAAAAAAGTTTTTCCGGGCGGCACCTCGTTCTTGAATCATGAAATAAGATCAAAGCCCACAAACAGCAAAGAGTCATGGATACGCGCCCCAGATTTTCTATCCAGCCGATGGTCTGAAAGTGGATGCTTAGAACCAGAAAAAAGATTCCGGCAGCCGCCGCACCCCATAAACTATCAAAGATCCGCCGCGCGAGGGAAGCCAAAAATAAAACGACCAGCAGGTGCAGCCCCAAAAGGGCCGCATAATAATAAAAGGCTCTGTATCCGTATATTTTATACAAACCGCCGAGCAAGAGATAAGCCGCGATATTATTCCGCCCCGTCTCATCGGGCTCAAAAATGGAGGCCGGACGATCGTACATCATTTTGCCCCTCTCCAGCATATGAATATCTTCAGTACCGTTCTGAAATCCATTGTCATAGACTGTCATAACGTCCGAAAAACCATAGATGATGAGGGTCAGGGCAAAAAGGACTATGAGTTTAAATGAAAGATTCATTGAAATTTTTCCTATAAGAAATGGTTATTATACCTGTAAAAAGCTTTTTAGAATATTTGATTTTTCAATTGCGCATAGCTTGGAACGTCGAGATAGGTTTAAATTTTTCCGCCGTGAAAAAATACTCCCTCTCTGAAGGAAATTACGGACCAAATGCGTGGTCGATGATTATGTGATTCTGGACCTTGCCAGTAAGATCACTCTTTAATCCAATGTCACCCGCCTGGCTTCGATCTGGCGACTCGTAGAAACGTAGGTACAAGGATTATCCCCTGCAGCGCTATTTCCCCCCGAAAAACGGCGACATCCTGATCCGTCAGGCCTCTTTCATCGGGGCGCATGTGACTATCATGGATGGCGTAACCGTGGGCGATGGAGTCTGTGTTGCCGCTAACAGCTTGGTGACTAAGAGTTCCGAATCCTGGTTCCTGATCGGAGGAACGCCCGCTCAGGTTTTGAGAAGGTTGCGGGACTGATAGCGGCAGTTATTCCGCTTAACTTGGTATCCGGAACTTATCAGCGAATACACAATTTCCCGGAGATTCCCGGTCGTCAGCTGATTATAAAAAGGCAAACGCAGGATTCTTTCGCTGATGTCTTCCGTAACCGGCAAATCGCCAGCTTGATAACCCCACTTCCGCCCCATGGGTGACAGGTGCAGAGGGACATAATGGAAAACACTCAAAATCCCCTTTTTCTTTAAATGTGCGATCACCGCATCACGGCGACTCGTGTCAGGCAAAATCAAATAGAACATGTGATAGGATTGCCGGCAATTATCAGGGACCAATGGGAGCCGCACATTGTTTTCTTCGGCCCATCCCCGCAGGTGGCGGAAATAATATTCCCAAACTCGCTTCCGTTCTGTCAGGATGGTGCCTTTGGCTTCAAGCTGCGCATATAAAAATGCCGCCAGGAGATCCGACGGGAGATAACTGGAACCGATATCCACCCAGGTGTATTTGTCAATCTCGCCGCGCAGGAACCGGGTGCGGTTAGTTCCCTTTTCCCTGATGATTTCAGCCCGCTGAATCAGCTTTTCGTCATTGACGAGGAGGGCGCCGCCCTCACCGCAGATAAAATTCTTAGTTTCATGGAAGCTAAGCGCGCCCAGAATGCCTAAAGATCCCAAATAACGATCCTTGTATTTTCCAAAAAGTCCGTGGGCATTGTCCTCAATCACCGGGATCCCATGTTTGCGGGCTATCTGAAGAATACGATCCATTTCCGAGCCCACCCCGGCATAGTGAACCGGCACGATGCCTTTGGTGCGTCGGGTGATAAGTTTTTCAAGTTTACTTTCATCCAGATTCAAGGTGTCGGGCCGGACATCGATAAAAACCGGCTTGGCGCCGTGCAAAATAAAAGCATTCACCGTGGAGACAAAGGTGAATGAAGGCACAATCACTTCGTCGCCATCTCTGATATTCAAAAGAAGCGCGCACATCTCGAGCGCCTGGGTGCATGAAGGTGTCAGGAATACTTTTTTTACGCTCAAGGCGGACTCTAATAATCTCTGGCATTTTTCCGTAAAATGGCCGTCACCGGAAATATGCCCCATTTCAATGGCCTTGGTGACATACTTCATTTCGTTGCCCGCGATGCAGGGTTTATTAAAGGGAATCCGGTAACTCATACGGGATTGCTCGGTTAAATACTTTTTTTCTAGACCACAACCAAATGAAACAGCAAGTAACCGTAAAAATCAGAGAGGAGGACCGGGGAACTTTATTCATAAAAAATGAGATTAAGTCTCTTTAGCCATTTTTTTAGCAATGATTAAATACTGAGCTCCTAGAGGCAAAAAACCTAAACGGTACTCCTGCGCACACAGAGATCTCATCATGGAGGGGAAAAAAATTAGGTATTGTGTGGTCACGACGTGAAAACCAAGGGAAAAGAAAATAGATTTGAACCAACCGAGTCTCAAAAGCTTCACCCCTTTGTCTATGGGGGACATGCGCACAAAAAAACGCGTGATAGGATTAAACGGGTTATGTTCGAAGACAAAAAATAAACCTCCGGGCTTAATAACTCTTTTAATTTCACGAATCAACTGTTTCCGCCTTTCAATAGGGACATGATGAAAGACACACATTGCAATCACCACATCAAACACATTGTCCGAGAATGGCAATTCGCAACCGCTGGCTTGTACATATCGACACTTTGGAAACGTCCCCGGGCGTTGATCCCCATAGGATTGAAAATCTATGTCGACGCCAAAGATGGCTCCGATTTTGTCAACAGAAAATAGATTTTTCTCCAAAAGCCCCACTCCGCACCCTAGGTCAAGCAGCTTGACCTCGCGGTCAAAGGATTGTGCTTTAAAGTGGCGGATGAATTCGTCGGCCTTCCTACGAATCATATCTGGAGAGTTTTCCCCAATGATCCTATACGTATCATTTAGGACTTTCTCATACTCAGTTTGGTGCGTGATTGTCATAGGTTCATACATTTGGCTATTTGCTAACTGGAACCCATTCTAGAATCCTGAGGTTGCCTTCTTAGATTCCGCAAAAGCAGGAGCGTGCGGAATTGATAAAGCCCCTTGCTTCAATAAAGCCAATTGATACTGATAAATACGATTGATGCCGACAAGCAAATCCGTTCGATGGGGAATATCAATATTTTTCAAAACAACGGAACGAAACCTTAGCCTCTTCGGCTGCCGTCTGGCAGTTAACGTGGGCACAATGATAACTTTTGGATGATGCTTGGCCATACGGGAAATCATTTCGACAATTTGCGCTATCGAATAGGTTCGCCCGGAAGCAAAAATCTTGATTAAACAGAGGGCGGCTTTGGATGCTTGGATTTCTCTCATCATCTCCGAAATGCACAAAACGATGTAGTCCGCACAATCATCCGCAAAAATATAATCGCGTATAGTGTCCAGCGAAACATAAATGTGTGCCGGTTGACGGTAAATCGAACACCGGCATAGGTGGGAAATTAATCCCTGACGTTTGGATGGTTTCTGATTCGTTCCGTACAAGTTAGACAAGCGTCCGATTAAAAAAGAAATATCCCGATGTTGAATCGCCCATTGGCACAGAATATCCTCCTGTCCCATCTTGAATCGACCATAGGCCGATATGGGCTTACGTTCGGAATCTTCCGTCAGGATATGATCCGCACTTCCCCCATAGACTCCGCCAGCAGAACTGGCAAGGAAAATCAAACCCGGAATATGGGGAGAATGATCATCCAGATACGATCCCAAAATTCTAAGAAAGCAATCCCAAGTACGGGTTTCTCCAAGCAGATCTTCCTCACTTGTGTCAACGATCCCCCCACCGGCAGCCCAATAAATGACCCAGGAATCATAAGCCGGTGTCACAGCTTTAAAAAAATCTTGAACCGCAATAGAGAATTGTTCGGCTAAGCGAGGCGGGTCTTGCCATGAGAATGCAGAAATTTTGCATGGCCAGAGAGCTGCACTTGAGATCCGTCGTGGTATAGCCCGGGTGAGAGAGGATCCCAGTAGGCCTCCCTGCCCTAAGACCCAGTATAATGTTTGATTCACGAAACGTGCACTTTCTTATCCTGGCTTTTAGAGCGACTTGGTTTCGAAACCGTAAGGTAAAGAGGTTTCCCCATACTCATGGTTAATACCACGCCAAGGTATTCGGCAATCACGCCAAGCGAAAAAAGGAGACACCCCAAAAGCAAACAAACCGTTATAATCAGAGAGGCCCAGCCTTGAATAGGAACCTGCGCAGTCAACTTCTGCCAAGCAGCATACAAACTAAAAAAAATTCCAAACAATATCGAAAATATACCAAGTAAAGAAATAAATCGAAGAGGTCTTGTGCCCGAGGTCAGCAACAATCGTAAAAAATGCTCCACCAATTTCCCAAAACCGTATGCAGAGGGCCGAGACCTTCCTCGCCGGACATGCACTGGACAAAAGACACTCCGGCCAATGATCCATAGCAGGGCTACATCTAAATAAACGCTCGGGCCGCAATAGGCTGCAAGAGACCGCGCAACCTCACCTTCGATCAGCCGGAAACTATTGAACCGACTCATTTCGTCATTGCCTGCAATCACCTTGAGAAAAATCCATTTCGCGAGCCGACTGAACAGATTTCTCACCCACCCATGCGGCGGTAAGTTCACAGGGTCCCCATAGACAAGTTTGGCACCACCGTCTAATGCCTGATCCAGCATTTTTCCAATCTCACTGGGATCAAATTGTCCGTCTTCGTCCATCGTAGCCACCCACTCCGTACTCGAACTAGCCATCCCGGCTAGGGTGGCTGCATGTTGACCGAAGTTACGCGACAACCAAATAAGAGAGATAAAACCATAGCGCGCCGCAAGCGATTGCATCACCAGATCGGATCGATCAATAGCTCCATCGTGAACTAAAATCACCTCTGCGATACGATAAGAGATTCCCTTAGGAGTCTTTTGAGCTCCAGTCAAAGGCGCTATTTCATCCACTAAAGGCCCCAATGTTTTTTCCCCTTGGTAGACGGGAATGACAACGGAGATCGTATTCATTGATTCTGAAAAATTTCCATGCGGTATTGTTAAATCGGGTCCATCATTAAGATTCATCTCAATAATCCTCTCGGGAATACATACCCACTATTGTAATGGGAATAGATTTTGAATCAATTTAGTTTTTAAAAATTTACAACGCAGCACTTATCGCCGACCAAGCCCATACCTAAGAACGCCAATAGAAAGAGGGCCCAACCACCCACTCGAGCGACGCTGGACCTGCTCCTACTGCAGCTTGTAGATCCGTATGGTGGGGCCTAAATGTTTGCGATTCCATAAAGAGCGAGAGGCAAATTGAACGTCTTCGGGATCAAATGGAACATTTCTGTTGATATAAGGAGAAAATTCCGAAAGAAGCAGAGCAGATTTTTCGAGATCAAGAAGAAAAGCTTGATAGCGATCCCTATTCTTCCTATATTTTTCTCTTAATCTTTTATTCGTCTGAGGAGCATTCATGACTACCCCCAAATGCCATTCATCCAAAAGCAGATATTCATATCCCTCTTTCTTATACTCTTCCAGGCTTCTCAACGATGAAATGTTTCTTTTGCGGACATCAAAAACATCATAATCCAGATCTGCTAAACCAAACGACTCCCCGGGCGGAACAAAAGAGATCCCAGCATAAGTTTCGAGAACCCTCTTATGAGAACCGAGGTTGGTTTTAAGCCAGTCGTAAGCCATTTGCCGCGTATCGGGAAACGTCTTGAGGAAAAAATAACGGGAGAGCAGGAGTACGGGTTGGGCGATCATCAAACACGTCATGGCAGAAAGAATCACTCGATAAAGCCTCCTGTTTTCCTGGAACCATGAACCAACAGAAAAAACTAAGTACGCGGCACTCACGCAAACAAACGGAATGATCGGCATCATATACCGGGCAGCGCGAACAGGGGAAAAACCCGTGACTAAAAAGTACAGGATGGGAAATGAAACGAAGAAAACGTTTTTAGGCTTAAGTCTAGAAAGCAAGAGAAGAATCCCGGCAACTCCGCCAATGGTCAAAGGCCAACCTAAGCCATTTGGGAGAACGACCAATAAATAATGAAACGAGTTCCAATCCCCGTCCCAACCGAGATGACCCACTCCCTTGCCGTATAAAGACACACGATCCGCGATATCCGCGCTGAAACCTTGCCAATTACCTATCCAGTAGGGAGTCCCCAACGTAAAACCCAGTAGAAAAAATAAGAGAAAAAAAAGATGAGACCGGCTCACGAGTCCGCGGCATACAGGCGTTTTATCTCTTAAAGAATGCAACAAACAAATGAGAGGACCCCACATGATAACTCCCAGACCGTTATATTTGACGGAAAAGGCCAAACCTCCGGTCAATCCTGAGAGACAAAAATCGAGAAGCTTACCGCTTTCAAGAGCAAGGAGACCGAAAAAAAAGGCAAGTATCACAAAAAAAGTTAAAGTGACATCTAAAAATGCGATTTGTGAGTATTGAACGTGCATATACGAGAGGGAAAGAAATAAAGCAGCCAGATATCCGACCTGAGAGCTTCCAAATATTTTTTTTCCTATCTTGTAGGTCACGGGAATAGTGAGCGTACCCAAAACCGCGCTAACACTCCGCGCGATAATGTAAAACACCGTAGGATCAATTCGGTAAAGAGACCAGGCCTCACCCGGACTGTGGAAGCGACCTAAAAACCAGGAAAATAAAATATAAACGCCATCCGCCAAAAAACACAGGTAGAAATAAAGATCAGGATAGAACTTGGGGTCTAGAAATCCACCGCCCATATTAAGTGCGAAGTAAACATATAAGCCCTCGTCTCCAAAAATAACATGAGGAAGCCCGAAGCCAATTTTCCAAAATCTCAAAACCATCCCCAGGATTGATATCAGCCATATCATCGGCTTTCTCCGGATTTATTGAAAAATTATTCCGTCCTAGATTGGATCAAATTAATAGCCGCAATTAAAATATTTGTCATAGGTCGTTGCCGGAAAAAAGTGAAGCCGGCTCAGTAGCTTGATTACGGGCTTGAATTTTTTCAGCAGCTCGTAATGGTTAGGATAATCGTGGAAGGTTTTCGGAGGGAGGGCCATGAAATTATCGAATTCTTCCCTGCTGATTCCCAGGCGCTTGATGCAAAGGTCAAGGACCTTCGGGTCTTCGATTACATAAATATCCTTCACCCGTGACAGGGCTTCTTCCCGCGGCATCTGGCCGGAACGCACCAGGGCGGAATAATTGTAAATCCGTCGGTCGATATTGAATTTCTTTCTCAGCACGTATGTCATTAGGCACTGGTACAAATCATCAAAATAATGAGCGCCCGGATAAACCCAGTCAAATTCCTTTTTGATAATCTCTTCCGCTTCAGACCGGATGTATTTGACGTAATAAAGGACGGGAACGGTCTTGATTCCCCTCCAGACTGCATAATACGCGATTTGCGGCAAGTCCAGGTTAAAACCCGGATCGTTGGGCTTCCAAGGCCGCAATTTGAAGCTTCCGAACCGGCGGTGAACAGCTTTCAGGTATTTCCCGTCGAGATAATTCCAGGACAAAGGCGCAATGCCCTCGGTCCTGAAAGACTGTCCAAAAAGCACGTATTTGATATTTTCCTTTGCGGCAACGCCATAGAACGCGGTCCCGATTCCGATATCCGTTCCTTCCTCAAGATCGGGCGTCGAGGCCTTTAAAAAGGCGATCTTGATGTCTTTGGATTCTCTCCAATCCGAGGTCACGGTCCGTAAATCCACGCCCAGCTTCTTCGTGGCCTTAAGCATATTCTCGCCGGCTACGGGATTGCTGAATCCGTCATTGAAATGGACCGCGAGCGGCCTTAACCCCAAAATCCTGGTGACATAATAGAGAGTGTAGATGCTGTCCCGGCCGCCGCTGATTCCCAAAAGGCAATCGTATTTTTTGCCTCTGCCCTTCCTTTTGATATCCTGAACAATGCGTTCTAACTTTCTTGCTCCCTCTTCGTTTAATGGGAATTCCCGCTCCAGCTTTTCGTGAAGCGCGCAGAAATTACACTCACCTTTTTCATCGAACGTGATGCCGTCCACCGAGGTATCCATAATACAACGGACACACACTTGATAGCCGGGGGTTCTGCCGTCTTTCACAGATTCTGCGGTCAGCTGCGTTTCCATATTTTCATATCACCTCTTCGAATTTATATCCTTTTTTAAGCAGCATCTGCCCTATTTCCGTACCCTTTTCTTTTCTTTCGGGAATCGTGATATCGGCAATGACCAGCTCTCCCGCAAACTCATTGAATTGCCCGCGTGCAATGATACCGTTTTTACCCACGGCGAGAGAACATCCAATCATTTTCTTTCCTTCATAAGGACCTCCGACGATATATCCCACGCTGGTGGTGCCCACAATCACGAGATCATAAGCCTTGGCCAAAATGGAATAAGGCTTGATCCATTTTTCCCTATAAGGATCCACGGTTTCATCCACTGAGTAATCCACGGTCCAGGAAGAAGGCGACAAAATCAATTGCGCGCCCATTCTGGCCAGCGTGTGCCCTATAGGCAAGCCGTCGATATAATTGTCAGCGCAAATGTTCACCCCGATTTTTCCGAATTCCGTGTCAATCACGGACAAATGCTGGCCAATGGCATAGTAAGGATGCTCCACGGTCAGTTCATTGATTTTGTGATATTTAGCGAGAATTTTTCCCCCGGCATTTATCAACAAGGCCGTATTATAATTTCTGGTATCCAGCTTTTCAGTCAGTCCCGCGCAAATATAAATCCGGTTATCCCTGGCAGCGGCGCACAACCTCTCGCTGTACGGTCCCGGAATGGGCTGGGCCTCTTTTAAAGCGCTGGGATGGGTCCATCCGAAGTCAAAGGTCTCCGGTAACAGGATGAGGTCGCAGCCTTTTTTCGAGGCCTCTTCGATCATCTTCTCGGCGCGTTCAAGGTTTCTCAAGGGCTCACCGCCCTCAACCAGCAATTGCGCCATTCCGATTTTCATTTTCTTAGACATGACTAAATCCCGTCACTTCTGCAGGAGATAAAAACTCGCGCCCACCAGCAGCACGCCGAGCAATTTGCGCACCGTGACCGGTTCCGCTAAAAAAAAGATGCCGAAAGTCATGATAAAAATAAGATGAAAACCGACCAGTCCGGGATAGCCGACCGACAAATCGATGCGGTTCAGGGCTACAAACCAAAGGAAAGGCGCCGCGACAAAAGTCAGCGCCGCGGTCAGCAGTACGGGCGATTTGACAAATTCCAAAAGATAACGGGAAAAATTAGAAAAAGAGCTGAAATCCATGGGGCCCAATTCGTTGAACTTCATTTTGACGATGAATGCGGCGTAGGAATCGCAAAGCGCCGACAAAATGATCAGTCCCCAGCTCAAAAGAAAATTCTTCATCATTCCTTTCTCATTCAAGCCTGTTTACGGCCGGTGCACAATAATCCCTCGTGACCCCATAAAGAATATGTAAATCGTTTAAAAGTCCAGCTCGCAGGGTCTCCCGCCAGTAAGGATTCCAGGTTATCCTGCCGGCGCATATGGCGACCACGATCCAGCTTGCGCAAGGCCCAGACAAAAGGGTTATGCCACAAAGATTTCGGCATCACGCCGTCGAACACCACAATATATCCGCCCGGCCGGACCACGCGCAGCATCTCGCGCCGGGCTTCGCGCGCCATCCCGTCCGAAAGATGGTGCAGGAGGCCAAAATTCCAGATCGCGTCAAACGAGGAATCGGCAAAAGGAAGGCTGGCCGCGGAACCTGTAACCGCATAGCCGCCTTTATCCCGGAAAGAGCGGTTGCACGCGTGAACAGGATCCAACCCGATGGGTTGAAGCTGAAAATTCCATAATAACGATGAAGGGCCGGAACCGATGTCCAAGTGATGCCGCGATCGTTTCAGGGAGGTGGCCAAGGGTTCAATCTCGGCAATGACGGAACGCTCCGCGCCGGGCGCGAGTAATGCTTGTGTAAATCGGTAAAAGGTGGGATTCTCCAAAATGCCCCATAAAAATTTCCTCTCAGGCAACGTTTCCAGTGGGGAATCCGCCGTTTCCGTTATCAATGCGGCCTCTCCTCAAGCGATTCGGTTTGATTTTCGATAAAAAACAAGGGCCTTTTCCTGGTTTCGTCCAGATTCCGCCACAAATATTCTCCCAGGATACCCAGCATCATCATCTGAACGCCGCCTAGGACCAAAATCAAAGTCACAGGCTCGGCCCAGCCTGGTTTGGCATAGCCGAGAAGCGTGTAGCAAATAACAAATAGCGCATATAGAAATCCCAGCGCGGCGGTAAAAAAACCCATCAGAGATATGAGCTTCAAAGGCACTCCGGAAAAGGCGATGATCCAATCCGTAAACAGGCGGACTTTGCTCCTCATGCTCCATTTGGATTTTCCTTCAATTCTTGATTTCCGGTCGTATTCCACAAAGTCTTGCCTGAAGCCCAGCCAAAAAAGAAGTCCCCAAAACGACGTATTCCGCTCCTGGCATGCATTGATCGCGTCGATCACTTTTCTCGATAAAATAAAAAAATCGGCATTAGCCAAATTCATGCTCGACGATTCGGCCCCGGAAAATACGATGATAAGCCTATAGGCGAGTCCCGTTAACAATTTTGCCAGAAATGGATCTTCCCTTTTTTTACGCACTCCCCATACCACCTGGCAGCCGTTCTTCAATTTCATTATCATGTCCTTTAATACACTCGCGTCATCCTGACCGTCCGCCGAGATGCAAAGCGCCAGATCACCCCGGGCAACCGAAATTCCGGCGCGCAAAGCCGTATGGCTTCCGCTTCTACGGCTCAGGCGCAGGCAATGTATCTTCTGATTCTTCAAAGATTCGACGGCTTCAAAGGTATTATCCGATGAATGGTCATCGATGATTAGGATTTCAAAATTTTCAATATCAGAACATTGGTTGATGACCTGATCCAATTGCTGAACGATGGGCTTGATATTCTTCGCCTCGTTATATGCCGGGATCACTACGGATAAAAAAAGCCGGGCGCCTTTTGAAAAATCCTGTTTAGATTTTGTCGCGACTGCGGAATCGGATTGGCTCATTGGATCTGGGGCTCCTTCAAACGTGTTTTTTGGGGCAAAACCCGGTCGCGCCACTGGACCAGTTTTCTAAGGCCTTCCCCGAGAGAAACCCGCGCCTCAAAAGCCAGACGCTTCCGGGCCTTGTCCGGCGAGCCGAATCTCCTGGCCACTTGATTCACACTCCGGTTTTCCTGGAACTCGGGTTGGCTAGGAAAATTACGGATGGCGGAAAGAAGTTTGAGAAGTTCCAAAACCGAAGTTTCCCGGCCGGTGCAGGCGTTAAAGACCTCGCCGGACTCGGAGGACCAAAGGGCCCGCCAATTCGCTTCCACGATATCGTCGATAAAAATATAATCCAGCGTCTGCTTCCCGTCCCCAAAAACAAGCGGAGGAAGGCCTTGATCCATGCGGTCGAGCCACCGGATCAAAACTTCAACCTCAGGCCCCGTAATATTCATGCCGGGCCCGTAAATATTAAAATATCGCAAAGCGACATAATCCAACCCATGCGTACTTCTCAGGCTTCTTAGAAGATTTTCATTCGCAATTTTGAAAACACCATAAAGCGTGGTGTCATGCGCCGGGTGCTGTTCATCGAGAGGAAGGCGAACCGGCTCACCGTAAACAATCGCGGAGGAGGCATGCACGATTTTTTTTACGCGATGCTCAATGCAGGCTGAAGCAATGTTGAAAGTTCCGTCCACCATGATTTCGTGAGCCAGCCGGGGCTCCTTGGCACAGCGGGTAACACGCAGGCCGGCCTCGTGAAAAACATAATCTGTTCCTTCCATGGCCCTAGTGACATCCGCCTGGTTCCGGATGTCCCCCGCAACTACTTCAAGCCGGCCATTCCCTTTTTCATTGGCCAGCAAATCCGGAAGCGGCTTATCCACATCAAAGAGGATAACTTTATTAGCGCCTTCTTGAAGAAGCCGCCTGGCAATGGCCGCCCCGACAAAACCCAATCCGCCGGTAATCAGAAAACGGCTATTTTGCGTTTTTTCTTTTTGCGCTGTGTCCATTTTTAAGTGATCTCACTTCTTCTTTTAGGCGGCGCACAATCCGGCCCGGCACACCCACTACCAGGGAATAGGGCGGAATTTTAGCATTTTCCTTGATCACGGTCCCCGCCCCGATCACGCTGTGATGGCCTATCTCGGCGCCCCGGAGGACCGTGGCATTTCCGCCGATAAAAACATAATTTCCGATCTTCGTAGGCGATTTATCAACTTGATTGTAATGCCTTTCGCTGATACAGCGCTTGACCGTCGTGTGGGTCAGGATGTGCACGCCGGAGCTGATATCGCAACCCTTCCCGATTTCCAGCCCGCCCATCCCGTCGATCAAGCAAAAAGCCCCGATCCATGTTCCGGGACCGATTTTCGGATTACCGATAATCCAAGCGTGAGGATTATAAGAATTGGGCGGTATCCCGTGTTCGTTTGCCCCGTGGTCAACCCGCGAGGGCTTTTTTAAAAGAGTCGATGACATAATCTTGTTCTTCCGTGGTCATTTGCGGGTAAAGCGGCAGTATGATCGTTTCCCTAAAGGCCCTCTCCGTCTCAGGCAGATGGATGAGGCCGAACCGGCTCCGGTAAGCCGGCTCCAAATGAATGGCCATCACACCGCGCCGCGTTGCAATTCCTTTTTCCAATAAAATATTCATAACTTCGTCGCGGCTCTTTTTTGCCTTGGAAAGAATACGCAAAAGATAAGATTGATAATTTCCGCGGATTCCGGCCGGCTCTGCAGGGATTTCAAGTTCGTCCATAGCGGCAAAAGCTTGATTGTACCTCTCGGCAAAGTATCGTTTTTTCTCCAGAATTTCGTTAAGTTTTTGCATTTGAGCAAGCCCGACCGCGGCTTGAAGGTCGCTCATCCGGAAGTTGTATCCGCAAACCGGATATTCCTCGAAAACAATCTTCGCGCTCTGATGGCGCGAAAGATCCGAGACCGAAGCTCCGTGAGACACGATAATCCGCGCCGCTTTGGCCAGCTCTTCATTCGCAGTGGTGATCATCCCGCCTTCGCCCGTGGTGATGAGCTTGCGCGGATGAAAACTGAAACAGGTGATTTCACTGATTCCGCCGATCAGCCGGCCTTTGTATTCCGATCCCAGGGCGCAGGCGGCATCTTCCAAAACACGGAGATTCCGTTTTTTGGCAATTTTCAGAATGGGGTCCAGATCTGCCGGAAGGCCGACCTGATCGACCGGCATGATGGCTTTGGTCCGTTCGGTGATGAGAGCTTCCATTCCGGACGGATTCATATTATAGGTGGCTGGATCAATGTCCGCGAATACGGGCTTTGCGCCGCGGTGCACCACCGCATTGGCCGTGGCCACAAAAGTAAAAGAAGGCACAATCACCTCGTCGCCCGGGCCTACGCCCAATACCTCCAAACTGATTTGAAGCGCGCTGGTACAGGAATTCGCGGCAATAGCAAACGGCGCTCGCACATAATCGGCAATGGCCTGTTCAAACAGCTTCACGCGGGGCCCCTGCGCCACCCAGCCGGAACGGATGGTTTCGATCAGAATTTGTTCTTCGGATTCATTAAAATAAGGACGCGTCACCGGGATCGTTCCGGAAAATAACTTTTCTTTCATAGGATTAAAAGGAAACTCTGGCTCCTCCCTTTTTGAGCGATTTCGAAACAGCTTCCAGGACCCGGACCACTTGTAAACCTTTGACGCCGTCCGTTTCGGGTTTCCGGTTGCGCAAAATGCAATCAATGAAGTGGCCGCACTCCCGGGCCAGCGGTTCATCCACATCTAATCGCGGACTCACAATGTCGCCCAGCCGGTAAGCCACCTTGGTTTTCGGGGAATCGAAATCAATATGGGCTCCCTGATCAGCAATTTTTATCTTTTCCACGTTTTCCAGATCATCGTAAATGGCCATCCGTTTATTGCACACAATGGCCATCCTTCGCATTTTGGCGGGAGCCAACCAGCTTAAATGCATATGCGCCACTACGCCACCCTGGAATTCCAGTCGGATAAAAGCCACATCTTCGATATTTTTCCGGATAAATGCTTGCCCCCAGGCGCTCACGTACTGCGGCGGCTTTCCCACCCAGCGCAGAATAATAGAAATATCGTGCGGCGCGAGGTCCCAGATCACATTCAATCCGTCCGACTGGTACAAACCTAGGTTCACGCGCACGGAATCGATATAAAAAAGCTCTCCCATCTGACCCGATTTCAAGAGCTCACCGATTTTAATAACCGCGGGATTGTATTCAAAGGTATGACCGACCATCAAAATCTTTTTGGCGGCTCGCGCCAATTTGACCAGCTGAGCGCCTTCCCAAACCGTTGCCGTCAGCGGTTTTTCAACCAGGATATGTTTTCCCGCTTTCAAAGCTCGGCTGGCCAACGAATAATGCGTGGAGATAGGCGTCGCGATAACCACCGCATCAATGGCCGGATCACTGAGAATGTCCTGGAATTTTGTGGTGAGCCGGACGCCCGGAAATTTTCTGGAAAAGGATCGTAGCCTTGATTCTTGAAGGTCGCAGATGGAAGCCACGGTTGCGTCCGCCAGGCCGTGAAAATTACGGATAAGATTCGGCCCCCAATACCCGCAGCCCACAACACCCACCCGCACGCAGCCTTTGATGGCCTCATCCAGAAGAGTCTTAGGCGCCGGTGATGATTCGTCTTTTTTTAAGATTTTCGTAGGCATCTGAAAAATACTCCTCGATAGAACCCTGGCTTTTAATCCAATCAACAAAACGGTTAAGCCCCTCTTTTAAGGAAACCGGGGCCTCAAATCCCGAACGCTTCAATTTTTCGGGTGAAAGCAATAGATGGCGGACATCACCCCACCGGAATTCACCGGGAATATCGGGCGCTATCTCCCGGCCGTAAAGTTTTGCCAGTATCCCCGCCAAGTCCGCAATCCGGGTCGGATTTCCCGTTCCCACATTGAAAATATGGCGGCTTGCGTCCGCGCTCTCCAGTACAAAAAGATTGGCCCGGGCCACATCACCGACATAAACAAAATCGCGCATTTGCAGTCCGTCTTCATAAACAACCGGCGGCAACCCGTTCAAAAGGCGCGTCGAAAAAATAGACACAACTCCCGTATAAGGGTTAAATATAGACTGACGGGGCCCGTAAGTAACTCCATACCTAAGTGCTACCACCGGAATGCCAAGCCGCTCACCGGAGGACAGGGCCAGTTTTTCCTCAAACTCTTTGGACATGGCATAAGGGCTCCGGCCGTCGGTCACCCTCTCTTCATCGGTCGGAAGGACTTTTAATTTCTTTCCGCATTTTGGGCAAAAAAGATTCCATTGTTTTTTTTTAAGCTGGCTCACCGGACGTGCCGGAGGGGCGAGCTGACCGTCCTTCTCGCATTCATAAGATCCCTCGCCATACACGGCCTGGCTTGAAGCAACCACGATCTTTTCCACGGGAAATTTTTCCTTTTCAATGGTTTCGAAAAGGCGCGCTGTTCCTATGGCATTGACCTCAAAGTATTTGGAAAAATTCTCCGTAAATCCCCCAAACGCCGCCTGATGAAAAACAAAGCGGGCGCCTTCGAGCGCTGTGCGGATATCCGATTCATTGCGGACATCTCCTTCGACAAAATCAGCGCCGGGATTGACCCAACGCGGCTTGCCTTGAGGATGGGTTTGCTTTTCCAGATTATCGAGAATTGTGACTTCATAACCGCTTTCAAGCAGAAGATCAACGATATGAGACCCAATGAGTCCAGCGCCGCCCGTTACCAGGGCACGGCCCTTACTTTGAGCCATGTTTTCCGGCCTCGGCCGCTTTCGAATCGGAGATCACAACTGGCTCTCCGCCCCGGTCAATCGAACTTTGGATCGCGCATATTGCGCGGACCACGGCAAGACCGTTCGCGCCGTCCGCAAGCGGCGGTTTTCCGGACCGGATCGAATCGATAAATTCCAGACAAACATTCTGCAGGGGCTCCTGGGCTTCGATCTTGGGGCTTAAGATGTCTCCGTCACGCAAAAGAAGTTGAAATTCGCCGAAGTTGTCATAGGGCTTGTCAATGCTCACCCCTTTTTCAAATAGACGCAATTTTTCCAGCGGATTTAAATCATCGAATAAAACGCGGGCTTTGCTGCCGATCACCGCCACCTGGCGAAGCTTGTTCGAGTCCACCCAGCTAATATGAATGTTGCCGATGATTTGGTTGTCATAAAAAAGATTCACAAAGGCCACGTCCTCCAGCGCCGGATTCAAATGGCCGATCCCGACCGCGGAAACGCGTTTAGGTTCATCTCCTAGCAGATAAGAAAAAATCGAAACATCATGAGGAACCAGATCCCATACCGCGCTGACATCATTTCGTATGAGCCCCAGGTGAGTCCGGGTGGCTTGAAGGTAGTAAATCTTCCCCAGAGTCCCGCGATCGATGTATTCCTTCATCTTGCGGACCGCCGGGTTATAAAGAAACGTATGGCCCACCATGAGAGTAAGCTTCAATGCGCGGGCCAAATCAACCAATTCCTCCGCCTCCTCAACCTTGATGGCCAGCGGTTTTTCCACCAGCGTGTGTTTGCCGGCTTGCAGGGATTTTTTTGCCAGGTCATAATGCGTCATGGCTGGGGTCGCGATGATGACTGCCTCAATTGAATCATCCTTCAAAAGGAAATCGAAATCGGAAACCGCCTTGACTTGCGGATGGTACTTTTGAATTTTCCGGATCACAATTTCCTGCTTGTCGCAAACAAGAGGGACTTCCACTTGATCCATGAATTGGAGGTTCCGCAGGTAATTGGGGCCCCAATGGCCGTACCCTGTCAATGCCACCCGTATCATTTTTTGCATGGAACCTTTCTCAGCCTCGCTTGGAAAGCAATTCCCTTTTCGTGTTGATGGAATCAATAGTGCCGGCCGCGTGCGCCGGATTGCCAATCACCACAGTCCGCGCCGGAACATTTTTCGTAACAACGCTTCCCGCCCCCACAAACGCCTCCTCACCGATCACAACACCGGGGAGAATGGTCACATTGACGCCGATTCGCGCTCCCTTTTTGACATGGGGACCTTCCAAATAAGTGCTGACCGGATATTTGTCATTGGCAAAAATGACTCCCGGCGCGATGAAAACATCGTCTTCAATTACCGTGCACTGTGCGACATAACTGTTGGCATGAATCCTGACCCGGTCTCCGATCACACAGCTATAATCAACAATCGTGTTGGACCATACCCATACGCCGTCACCTATGCGGACATCCTCCCGGATCACCACATGATGGCCGGATTCAAAATTATCCCCGATGCGGACACTTTGGTAAATCACTGATCCGCTCCGGATTTTGGAATTCTTCCCAAGGATAACATCTCCTCCCTTGGGAAGACGTCCGGAAGGGTATCCCAGAATAACATCCTCATCGATCAAGGACGGACTTTCGATTTGTATGTTAACGTTGGGCCATTTTTTCATAGTTATGCGCGATTTGTCTCGGGAATGCCTAATTGGGCCCTGACCTGCTCCTCGATCCAGAGGTAAGTGCGCCTCAATCCCTCTTCCAGGGAAATTTCAGGTTCCCATCCTAACACCTTACGCAGCTTGGTGTTATCAGAGTTACGGCCCCTTACTCCCTGGGGGCCGGGAACATGCTTTTTGATCACCGGGAAGGCCGCAATTTGAGCTATCATATCCGCTAACTGGTTAATCGTCAACAAACGGTCCTGGCCCAAATTCAACGGTTCTGGATAGTCTGATCTCATCAGTTTATAGAGCCCGGTCACGCAATCATCGATATAACAAAATGATCGGGTTTGCTCGCCATCCCCCCAAATTTCGATTTCCGGTTTTCCTGTCAATTTTGCCATCGCTATCTTGCGGGACATAGCCGCGGGCGCCTTTTCCCTTCCCCCATCCCAAGTTCCCGAGGGACCAAAAATATTGTGAAACCGGACAATACGGGTTTCTATTCCGTATTCTTCGCGATAGTGCATGCACAAACGCTCCGCAATGAGCTTTTCCCAGCCATAGGCATCCTGAGGCTGTGCCGGATAAGCATCTTCCTCCTTAAGCGGCGTCACCTTCACGTCGGTCTGAAGATACTCCGGGTAAATACAGGCCGAAGAGGTGTAAAGATAACGCTTCACTCCATTGACTCGGGTCGCGTCCAAAGTATGAATATTAATCAGCGAGTTGTTGTGCAAAATCTCAGCATGGTGAGCAGATATAAAACCCATGCCGCCCATGTCAGCCGCCAGGGCGTAAACTTCCTGAATACCCTTTGTGGCTTTCAAACAATTTTCCCAGCGCCGGAGGTCCAGCAGTTCAAATTCATCCGCATCCGTTTTGCTATATTCCGGATATTTTAAATCAACCCCGCGTACCCAATAGCCCTTTTGTTTCAGATAAGTCGTCAGATGATGGCCGATGAATCCTCCCGCGCCCGTCACTAAAACTTTTGTCGCTTTATCCTTCTGTGGCATAAACTGTCACTCCTTTGCGTCTTTCAGCGTTAAACCTCTCCCATGTTCTCACTAAAACATGAGCCGCAAAAATCATAAAAAACGGCATAACCGGATAACGGTAACGTATCACGCCATGTAAAACAATGTGCAGCAGAAATATGTAACCAATCAAAAAATAAACTGGAAAGAAATCTCTCCACCTACTCAGATTCTGCGCCAACCCTACCAAACCCAAGGTGATGACCGGGATATAAGTAACCGCAGCGGCAATCTTAGCGTAAACCGGCGAATCCGCCTGATAGGGGCGCCACATCCCAATGAGTTTGGGCTTTATAAGCTGAAGAAATCTGACGGGATGATCACGGATGTACTCAACCGCCTTTTTAAAAAAATAACGGTCCGCCTCCAGCGTGTAAGGCGGAGACAGGTTCAAACTGGGATCCTGCGGAAAATAAGAGGCCTTATTAAAAGTCCATTCAGCACCGCTGGATTGTCCCTTCACAGTCTCATTGTTTGAGAGGTATAAATAATGGCCTGAGGAAGTGGTTATCATGACAAATTGCTTATGGATGAGCGAATTTCTCAATATCCAAGGCCCAATCACGATAATGAATGCGGCCAAAAAGGCCACAAATTTCGAAAGACAAGCTTTACGCGAATCCTGATCAATAAAAAACCACACGCCCATTGCCATAAAGTAATGCACAAGGCTGTCTCTGGTTAAAACCGCCAAACCCGCAAAAATGCCGGACAACCAAAGATTTCGGGCGGACTTTTTGCAGGCTTTTGCAGCCCCTTTGGGGCCGTCCCCGGAGCCAAAGGCGGAGGGGATTTGTTGCCCGCGGTGATACCGGTAAAGATGGTAAAAACTTAACAGGACAAGCAGGACGAATAAATTTTCGGCCACAACTTCTACGGTAAACCGGACCGCGGCATAGTCAAACGCCAATAAACCGGAAGCAACCATTCCCACCTTGTCATCAAACATCTCCCGGGCGAGTGCAAACAGTACAAGGCAGCTTGCCGCTCCCAAAAAGGCCTGGGCAAGATACACCCCGAACGGAAAAGGGCTTATTTGTGACACCAGACCTACGAACAAGCAATAACCCGGCGGCCGGCGCGCCGGCGGTTCGCCGGGAAACTGAAATCCCCGGCCTTCCATAAGACTCCGCCCCATGCCGTAATAAAAATGGGAATCCGACGACAAGCGTTCACCGCTTCCGGTCTGGTACCAAACAGCAATAAAAACAAGCCGGATAAGCAAAGCCAAACCGAAGATAACCCAAAACTTTTTCATGTTCCCACAGCCAAAGACTCTTTCACCTTCAGTAAATAAAGAGCCACAACCAGGCCATTCACAAACCAGAAGGGCTCCATAATTCTGACAATGTAAAAAGTAGGGGCGCCAAAAGCATGGAAAAGAAGGCCGATAAGACCTGCCCGATAACCCAAAACCATCCCCTTCAGAAAAGGATCCTCCATGGAATTAAAAAGCCAGACGCTGATTTTAAAAAGTCTCACAAAAATCCAGATCCAAAAGGCAAGGCCAAGGATTCCGATCTCATGAAGCGTCCGAGCATACTGATTGTCGGCGGGATAAGAGGTGACCCCTCTGCCTATGATTGGGCTATAGGCGCAGTTATACCAAACCATTCTGAAAGCGGTCAGTCTCTCCTGAAATGACTGGTCCACGCCCATGATTCTCCCGGGATTTTTTGCATCATAGCTGGTAAACGCAAGTCTGTCCTTGACGGAGGCGGGGAGCCAGATGACCGAGGTGAGCGCCAAAAGGATCAGAAAAAGCGTGATCCATTGTTTCTTGGCCGAGATGCCTATGAACAGCATCCCGGCAACCAAAGCGGAATAAGAAGTCCGGTTAAGCGTGAAAAGAAACGGGATAAAAACAATCAGACTAATAATCGCGTACACCCACCTTAAAAAAAGATTGTCCGCATAAATAAAAAGTCCGAAGACAATGAGAAGGAAAAAGGCCATGTAGCCTCCGACGCTGGCCGGTTCGGGCGAGCCCTCAAAAGGCGCTGAAATCCGGTGCTCGGAAAAGATCTCCACACTCGGGACTTGGAAAAGCGTATAAATTCCTATCAACGTAAGCGTCAGAATCATAACAAATAGAAACTGTTTCACCTGGCCTTCGGTACTCATGTAATTCATTGCGATAAAAAAAACGGCAAAAAATTCGGCCGTTTTAAGAATAAAAAAAGTCGCTGGAAGGATATCGATCCATCCTCCAGGAATACCCACCAGGGTCGACAAAACCATTAAACTCAAGAGACACCCAATGGGTTTATTCAAGGGCGAACGGGTGAGCAGATGCGCGTCCTTTTCGGTCGATATCCTGGCCAGCCAGGCCAGGCATAAAACGGGTATCAGGATATCTTCCAAACGGATGACAATGGGATGGAGCCAAATCTGTGTGACGATGGGGATTTCCGGTGAAAAAAGCATGGAAAGGATGGTCAGAATAATCCCGACCTTGACCGCAAAAAATGAGATCAAAAAATAAAATATGGCTAAGACGGCCAAATAAAAATAAACTTGCGAATAATCTGTACTCATTGAGTTTAAGCCCCCGGATGGGATGCCATCATTTGATGGTAGATTGTATCATAGTACTCTTTAGCCGATGCGTCTTTGGGATTCTCTTCAAGCGCTATTTTATAAATCCTTAGGGCGTCTTGATAATGGCCATGGGCCATATAAAAATCCGCGACGGGCTTGCGGATGGCCGCATGCAAGTACGCCAAGTCTTTCATCACTTCACCCGCCTGCTTGAGGGAAATATCCAACTCAGCTACGGCCAGGTCCCAGCGTCCATTCTCGGCAAGCAGGCGCCCCAGACAGCCATGGCTGTACCACTCATCGCGCATGACCTTTCTCAACTCATCGTAATCCTGAGTCACCCGATAGATCCTTTCCAAAAGATCGGCCGGATTGACCTCGGCACCTTCAACCATTTGCGGAACCTGAAGATACTTTTCAAAGGATCGGATGGCATCCTCTTTCATCCCGTGGCGGATCGCGAAATTGCCGAATTGCGACAAGAACAAAGCATTCCTGGGTTCAATATCCAGGGCCTTAAGGAATTCCTGCCTCGCCTGGGCGATCTCCTTTTCTTCCTCAAAAAGAAAGGCAAGCAGGTAATGATTGTCCGCATTAAACGGCTGGAGCTTAATTAACCGCTCGTAGATCCGCATGGCGGCTAATCTATAATCTGTCTTATTTTTGCCGCTAAACGAAAGCCCCGACCGCTTTTGATACAGCCCGCCCAATGCATTAAGATATTTGATGTCATGTTCGGTTAACGATTCCGCCCTTAAATATTCTTGTTCAGCCTGATTCCAGTTAAAGTCTTTATCAAGCCGGACACCCCTCTCAAAGTGAATTTGAGCGGATAAATGCCTTGCCGTGAAAATATCCACGACAAAAACTAAAACAAAAATCGATATACGGATCACGGGAATAGCGGGACCCATCCACCTTTTCAAAAAATCGGGCGGGATATTCTCCCTCCGCGGATTGGCTGTCTCGAAAAGACAAGCGCTTAACGCCAAAAAAGCGTAAAAAAAGAAGCCGATCGCATAAATTCTCAGTGCAAAATCGGTTAAACTGGCCAGAATCAAACTCAACCCGGTCGAGGCAAATCCAATGGCTAAGACTTTATCATCGCCTGAAGCATTTGCACTGCGCATCAATAAAAAGGCATTGCGGAAATAGGTTCTGATAAATAAGAGCATGGCCGTTAATCCCGCCAGGCCGAGATCCACCGTCAGTTGAAGGAAATCATTATGGGCATAATCGACAAAAAACCGGTCAATGTGCACCCGGTATTTGGGAAAGATATATTGAAAAGTACCCAGACCCCAACCCACGGGACGGGCCGCAATAGCGCGCAAGGATCCATGCCATAACTTGAAGCGATAGATCAGGTTGTAAAACTTTGGGGTTCCTGGCGCATCCCAAAGCTCACTGAATCGCTGGGAAACAACAGACAGAAAACCGCTTCCCCAGAAAGCGCCCGCGATCCCGGCTAAGATAACGGCCACCATCAGGCACCCAAACGTTTTGCTGCTCATCACTCGAAAGAATTTCAAACCGGCGATAAAAAAGCAGCCCCCGATCCCAAGAGCAATCCATGCCGTCCTGGCGCGACTCAAAACCAGCGCATATCCCATGATCAAAAGAAGCGCCATCAGCAGCAAGCGCAAAATCCAATTCCGGGTACCTGCCGCAAGTGACAACGCCGCAAACACTCCGAAGAACAAAAACACCGCAAAATGACTCCCGTTGACAAAACGGGAAGCTAAAGAATTGTACCGATACCAGAAGCTGTTTGGAAAAAGGCCGTGGTACTGGAGAAGGCCGTAAAGCGAATACAGGGCAGCAACAATGCTCAACAGCCATAGAAAAAGCCGCAATCCCTCGCGATTCGTGACAAGACTCCGGACCAGGATATAAAATAAAATAAGACTAAAAAATCGGCGGAAGGCGAACAAACTTTCAAAGGGCATTACAGAGACCAGTCCATAAACCAAGATAATACCCGTTGCCCATAAAATGAATCGATCGATCGTGGAGAAACCATGCGGGAAGATGGTTTTAAAGTTTAGAAATGGAAAGAGCGCCAAAAACGAGGAAAAAATAACAAGCTGGGCGAGAAGCTGTTCTTTGAAGCCAGTCAGGCCGTGAAACCACGGGATGACAAAAAGAAAGGCGGAAACACCTAAAAAATGGAAAAACTGTCCGGCTTTTAAAGTGCCCTTTGGGGGAGGATCCTGCAGCGTCATTAAAACGGCTTACTTCACATGCGTCTTTCCCACTTCATCAACTCACTGAGATGGGCCCATCCCTGGGCCAGGGATGCCTTGAGAGGTTCCTTAAGCAATTTTATTTTTTCAAGGACGCTGACACTACCAGCAGTTTGGAAAGTTTTATTTTCTTTTACTTTTGTTTTTCCGTCTCCTTTCCCCGCATCCCCGTAATAGCTATAGTAATCGTTATAGCCATATTGCCGACTGTAATAATAGGACTGGTGGCGGTTCGAAACACAGTTAAGAATGCAGCCGATAATTTTTCCATGAACAGTTTCAATTGCATTTTTGGCGTGAAGGTACATATGTCTTGGAATAAAGCCGGCGCGCGACACAAGGATAGTGCCATCGACATGAGAAGCAATAATGGGCGCATCCGCTACCGAAATAATCGGCGGTGAGTCAAAGATCACAAAGTCAAATTCTTCCTTCAATTCATCCAGCAATCTCTTAACCCTTTTTGATGAAAGAAGTTCCGATGGGTTTGGAGGAACGACGCCGCTAGTGATGCAATATAAATTCTCAACCTTTGTCGGCCGGACAACATCTTTCCATGAATCCCCGGCCGCTAAAACATTGCTGAGCCCCAACTCATGATCGCCTAATTGAAGGATATTGTGCAGGGACGGGCGTCTCATATCCGCGTCAATGAGCAAAGTCCGCAACCCTGCTTGTGCAAAGCTGATCCCCAAGTTGCATGCCGTTGTTGTTTTGCCTTCACCCTTCACGGCACTTGTAACTTGTATAAGTTTTAACGACCGATCAAGAGATCCAAAGGAAAGGCTGGTGCGAATAATGCGGTAGGCCTCTGACACATAAAGAGGGAGATTGGAATCACTCGTAGTCCAATACTGGCGGATGTGAGGCGCTCCTTCCACGAATGCCGCTCGCCTTTCCTCGTCATCCGGGTCGAATTGCACTAACGGCACCATGCCCAGGGGCATAACTTTGAGATAATTCCTGACATCAATCAAGCTGCGGATGCTGCTGTCCAAATATTCGAGAAAATAAGCCAATCCCAATCCAAAGCCGAGCCCGGCCAAAAGCGCTATAAAGAAATTCAATCGCTTATTGGGACTGGTAGGAGCCGATGGAACCGCGGCAGGTTCGATGATTTTCGCGTCAGACCATATGCTGCGGTTTCCCGATAATTCAATCTCCTGAAGTTTTTTGAAAATTGAATTATACATGTCGCGATTCGTGTTGACCTCCTGCTCTAAAATCGGTTTTAGATTGAGCAAATCACTCTCAATGGGCACAATAGCATCCACGGTGACATGGGGCTGTGTGATTAAGGAAAGGACGTCTTTTCTCCGGCCAAGTTCCAATCCGCCTAAAGTCTGACTGCTCTGAGCCAGTTTTTCAGAAAGAGAATTAACGCTCGCCAGCAAACTCACCACCAGGGGGTGCTTCTCTCCGTACACCTTTAGCGCCTGGTAAAGATCTAATTCCTTAGTGACTTTTTGTAGAGCGATTTCTCCGGTCTTAATTTTTTCGCGTATTTCGGACAAACTTCTCGAAATCACCGAAAAACTTTTTTTGAAGGCCTCAATTTGAGATTCGTAATTAATTTCAATATAAGTTTCCGAAGTGGCATCCGCCAATTCCTTGACCATGCGCGGGTCATGCCCCCGAACACCAATGGTAATAATACGCGCGCCGCTTTCAAGCTGTCTGGCTGACAGAGCACCGCGAATCGATCTTAATAAGGGTGCGCGTTCTTTTTCGGAAAACACGGATTCCTTCGATTGGCCCTCGCCCTTTTCAGGCACGGAAAAACATTGCAGGAGGGGTTTCCTGTTCTCCAGACGGTCTACCCTTCTCAAAATTCTCTCGGCAAGAACCGGGCTGCGGAGAAGGCGCAATTGGGTCAACATAAACGTCGGATCCTGCATCACGGACGACGCAGAAATGTTTTGACTCGAAAGATCCGACTCTTTAGGCTGTAGAACAACCTCCGTCGAAGAGTAATACACTGGTTTTTGGGTTAGATTAATGGAAAAGGCAATGGCGGTTGTCGTTAGAACGGAGGCTAGCAGGATGCGCTTTCTTTTCCACAAAACGCTGAGGTAGGAATGAAAACTGGAACCGCCGGGGTCAAAATCCGTTTGCGCCTCTTGGTCCTTCTTCACGGCGTAGGGTGCGGAAGTCACGGTCTCACTCATATCAGATCCAGCTTTCCGGAACGATGATCACATCACCGGGGCGCACGATCACATCGTCCTTCTTTTTGCCCTTCATGATATCGACAACATTAAGCCGTATCAACTCCTCATTCCCCCCTCGGTTTCTCCTGATCTGAATGCGGTTAAGGGCTGCTGACTCGGCTGCGCCATCCGCAAGCTTGATCGCTTCCAAAACGGTCAGATCCTCGACCCACTCATAGGGACCCGGTTTTCTGACTTTGCCGAGAACATAATATTTTTCGCCCGTTGCGGAAGAAACATAGATCGTGTCCCCCGGATGAATCGAAATATTTTGTGAGAGATCTCCCTTGGCCAGCAGGGAAATCAAATTGACTTCAAGGGCTTTGGCACTTTCCTCACTCTGCGAACCTTTTTTTCTTTTTCCAGAGGCCATACTTAGAGGAACCGCATCCTCTGAAACATTAACCGGCCTGATCACTGTCATTCTTTTTGCCGATTGTTTTACACCGCTTACCATGAACAGAACTTCAAGAACCGGAAGCGATCCTTTCAACTTGTAAAGGCCGGGCTGGGCAACATCACCAAAGACAAGTATCTTCTTGCTATTGTACTCTTTGACGCTAACGCTGACCTGCGGATCTTTTACGTACCCCTCCGAAAGCTTTACTTTAAGCAAGTCTTGGACTTCCTTGGGAGTTTTTCCGGATACAGAGAGAGTCCCCAGAAAGGGGTAAGAGATATTCCCTTTTGCGTCGACCGCCACGGTTTTACTCAGGTCAGGAGTTTGCCAGACACTAATTTCAAGGACATCCTCCCGGCCAATCTGGTAGGCTTCTTCCTCCCCTAAAGCGGGAGAAAGAAATGGAAGGCATAACAAGGTTATGATCAAAAAAGGAGGAAATATGTATTTGCTTATTGATGGGTGCATGGGACTGAACTTCTGGAGTGGAAAAGCTTCTCGTTTATTTTATCTTGCACTAAATTGTTCAGCCGCCAAGTTGTCTACTAAACCAAGCTAAACATCAGCTCAATATTTCAAAAGGAAAGGTTCACTCCACCCGTTACTTTGTGAAAAGTGTATTCTTCTCTCCCAGCAGTATTTGCTGTGCTAAATCTCCTGCCGAAAGTATATCCAATATCGAAACTCAAATATCTCGTCAGCCGGTAAGTGTAACGCGTCCCTGTTTCGAGCAAGTTCTCATCATTTTTCTGACCCGTAACCACGTTATCATCAATATCGGAGTTTACAAACTGTGCATCCAAAAATGCACCGACAGAATTCTTTTCATTGAAATTAAAGTTACCTGTGGTTCCAATACGATCCACTGTCAGCACACGGAAATTCGTATCAAAGGTATCCAAATTACTTGCTTCAGGAGTATCCTGCCTCAAAACGAACTGGGTGTTAAAGGTATCCTGAAGTGACCTGGAATAATTCGCGCCCCATACAAACTTCCGTCCTATGGTATGAGTCGCTGAAGCTCCATAAACTAATGACGATACGGTGCTACCCTTGGCGAAATTCCTGTACGCCCATCCAAAGTTTGCGCTCAGCATCGTCTTTGCACCCAACCTGTACGTAGCCGATACTGCTGGCCGATACTGGTGGTAGTCCCTATTGAAGGCTTCTGAAAAGTTTCGATGGTTCCAAGTGAATTCGGGGCTAATTGTGAGCTTCTCCGTCAATTCGTAGGTCAGGCTAGGTTTGACCCCGTTATCCCAAAAATCCATCTGTCTGTTCACAACGCTGGGTGCCGTTAGATCAAAACTATTGTTTGGATCATTGTAGTATTGAAGTATGTCTAAAATTTGCCCTGAAAGCTTTTCGCCAAAACGGTGGCTTATCTGTCCTTGAGCCGTCTCGAGAAAAAATGTCTTTCCAACTCTATCCGGAGACTCACTCCATTGGATATTGTTGCTCGCTCCGATGGTCGTGTCAGGGGACAACGTATACTGCGACAACGCATTGATAATATGGGTACTCGTAGTCGCGCTAGTTTTGCTGCCCTGTGTTGTTGAAACTCCATAAGTGTAGTCAATCTCATTATAGAGCTTGTCGCCTACAGGAAGGGCAAGGGTGACACCCGGGGCAATGCGGGCTTGCCAAGCAGCATCAGCCTGCTTATCGCCCACTCGCGCATTGGAATTAAACCCATTGGTGAAAGAAAAATGCGGCCTGATTCTTGCCTTGCCGCTGCCAAGATCGGCCTTCGAAAGTTCTGAAAATGAATTACGGGCAGATGCCCCCAGACTTGCCATTTTATCTTTAGCGTTTGAAAACCAACTCCCCCCACTCCCTTGAGAGCTTTCAGCTGCCATAAGCATAGGTGAGCCAAGAAAAAGTGACAAAAACAGGAAGCTCGCACCCAAGAGAGCTGCCTCTTTCCCATTTTTGATGTTATAGCGATTCATATTTCACCTCGTTGGTTTTCGTTTTTGTTTTCTACTTGTTTGCATTCTGATTTCTAAAAAGCGGAAAACGCCAAACTCTCAAAATCACGCTGGCGCAACCGATCCTGATGCACCCGATGTCGGCTTAAAAACAGCCAAGTGGCGGTCCGACAAAATACTGGTCAGATGGTCTCGCACTTTAGCAACAAGTTCATCAAAACTGAGATTTTTAGTATCTTTATCCTCGCCAAGCAGACTTCTCAGAAAGTCCTTATCAATGGGCTGATCTTTCTTCCAGCCCTTTTCAGGCGCAATCCCCAAGCTTACCAAAAAATCAATGGCATCCTGCCCCATAGGAGCCGGCGGCAATTTGCTCAAAGCACCGACCTCTTGAATAACCCACAGAGCAAATTCACCTTGAGTAGTCTTGCCTTCCTCAAGCGCGGCCGAAGAAATACCGGGAAGCGCAAGAATAAAAGCAACTAAAATTAGAAGGCTTAAAGAGGCCCATTTAACTTTCATAGAGAACCCTCCTTTTACGGTTCCTTGCTTGTTTTGAATTATCGGCGCTATATTAAAAATCTTTAAGTTCTACTTTGATTTAATTACACCCAGCACAATATGTAAAACTATATAGGCTGTTAGGGCATCCGTCAACAATAATTTTCAACTTTTTTTATTCATATTTTCCTAAATTAGGCCTGCGCGCCAACCCTTTGCGAACTCCCCTTCCCTGAGCTCATCAACTTATTGCCGATAAACACGGCAAGGTCGACGCAGCGATTCGAATATCCCCACTCATTGTCGTACCACTCCGGAAAAACGGGCACGGTAGCCGATGGCAGCATCACATTTCTCCGAAGTTATTTGAATATCTTTTGTTAGGATAATTTTTTACCACCTGGCAAGATCTCCTCAAAAATCAAATACTAGACGGAACCGTATGTATTGACTAGACGGATCCGTATGTATTTTTACGTGAAAGAAAGCGAGCGGGTCCTCGCGCTTTGCACGAGCTTCTTGACCTTGACCAAAACATCTTTTCCAATTCTTAAAGTGGGCCATTTTTTTTCCTTAAGCAGCTGGTAAAACCGTGCGCGGCTCACATTAAAGGTCTGGATCACTTCTTCCCGAGACACCCATTCCTCTACAAGATCATCGATAAATGAATCAACGAAGAAACCTTCTCTGCCACGTTTGACGTAGAGACCGTTTTTACGGCAATAATCTCTCAGGTTCCGAACATTGATTCCAAGGGAACGGATTCTCGTTTCAGCTTCGCCAGCTGTCAGCGTCGCCAACTTGGAATCCTCTTGCTGACTGTCCGAAATTGTACGCTTTTTATCTCCTTCGTCAATGGCTTTCGACGTATGGATACTACGGTATTTTTTGCGGAATGCTTGAACAAATTCAGGATCCATTCTCAAATCTTCGATCAGAAACGATTCGAGATCTGCAAGCGGGACATTGCGGAGGACTTCCCGGTGCGTCTTGGGTTTAAGCTTGCTTTTGAAGGCTTCGAACTTCCGCTTCTGCAGATACGGATTACTGTGGATATAGTGCTTAAGAGCGGTTTCCTGTTTCGAGTGACGGAGCCGCTCTACGATCTGATAAAGAGAAAGCCCAAGGCCGAGCGGCTCGATATTGAGGGTCGCAAACGAGTGGCGGAGATGATGACAAGTCGCCTTTCTTTTATAGAAGGTCATGATGCCTTTTGTCCTCAAGTAGGTATTTATTTGAAGAGCCAAAGTTTCCTTACAGAGTCTTTTCTTGTCATGGATGGAAACAAAAAGCGCATCATCTTTCGGCTTGAGGGCGGGCCTTGATTTCTCGAGGTAATATTTGAGAAGTGATTTCGTCTCATCCAATAGAAGATAAAGAAGATTCTTTGGCTTGTGTCCCTTTTGTATTCTTTCATCAAGTGAAACGTACATGTCACCATCTGAATCCGTCGTAATATCGCTTGCATTCAGGCCGTAGAGTTCGCCAAGCCGTAATCCAGTATCGTAAGCAAGGCGGCACGCCGTTGCATTACGGACTTCCACCGGGTTGGCCGGATCAAAGGACGAAGGACTCATGAGAAGATCGATTCCCTCTTGAGGAATAAAATCGATCCGCACACTACTGACATTCATTTTCAAAGAGACTTGTTTGAAAGGATGGTCAGGAATGAAGCCTTGGGCATGAACATTGATGAAGAAGGTTGCCGTATGAGCGAGATAATCCTGTTTTTTGGAGAGCTTCTTCCCTTCGCAATGCTCGATGAATTTCTTTAAATCGGAGTCATTGACAAGCTCAATGCCATTTTTACCGGCAATTTTAAGAAAATTGAGGACATGATTGATCTTTCCATAGACCGTATTGGGAAGGAGCTTCTTATCGGTGATCCGGTAAATATACCGGATGAGGCCGGTATTCAGGTTGCCATTTCCATTGTCAACATAAACGGGAATTGCCTTGACCGCCTTTCCATGTTCTTCAAACCAAGCAATCGCCTGTTGAGTTGTCTTAGTGAGGTTGAAGAAACGCCCGTATCGTTTCCTCACGACTTCAAGTAGTATGGGCCGCTTGATGATTCCTTTCGGGAGGAAATAGCGGTTCATGATGATGCGAATCTCTCTTACCGCTCTTACCTTAACCACCCGGCTGTAGTAAGGATCTTCTCCTGAGCCCTTGTATTCAGCTTCCAGAGGTTCCAGTTGAAGTTCCTGTGCGCATTTGAAAAGAAACTCTTCATCCGGCACGAAAGAAAGGATTTCATTCCTTCGCAGATACTTTTCAAAAATCTCTATGTGCCGTTTCCAGATTTCAAAAGTCTCTTTTTTAAGCCCGGCCGTTGCAGCTTCATTCGCCTTATGGACCAAATCGATGAAGTCTTTCCGGGAAAAAGATTCAGAGAGCTTCGAGAGTTTTCCCTTTCCTTCCATCTCTTTGGCGTTCAGCCGACAAATGAGTCGGCTTGTTAGATGGTGGGGATAGAAGTAGCTATTGACAAGGTGCCGTATGGTTCTCGGAACGGCCTTGATTCCCCCTTCGCTATACGATTTTGGCGTCTCGCATTCTTTACGAAGCACATGGGCTTCCAAAATGTCCTTTGAGATTTGCTCAAAAAAAACCTCATCCGGGACGACTTCCTTGATGCCCTTTTCCATCAAATAGGATGCAAGGCATGCCACATACATTCTCCGGGACCGGAATATGGAAAGCTTTGGTTCTTCTTCATAAAGGAATAAAATGCCATCCTTCAAATAGTCGATCAAAATAGGCGTGGGGATAGGATCGCATGGTGGGTCGGAATATTTCAAAGCATCTGAAAATTTATTTGTGATTTCGTAATCCATGGTTAGGCCGCCTTTTTTCTCTCGAGCGTTTCAACCTTGTGCGCAAGTTCGGCAATCAAAGGAAGAAGGCTTAAACTGTCTGAAGAAAACATTTTTTTCATGAGCTTCTTGGTGGAATCATCCGATCGTAAGACAATTTCTGTATAATCCGTCTTGAGGCATGTGAGCGGGGTATCATAGGGCGCAAGGAGCTTCAAAGTCCATCCGTGATTCCCCTGCGTCGATGTCGCAACCCTTTTTTCAATGAGTCGCTGTTTCCACGTCTTTATTGTAGAGGCGCCCACTTTCAATTTCCCTTCAAGCTCAGGATAACTGGTTACTAATCGATTGTCCTGATCTCCATGGAAGATTGCATGGAAATAAAGCGGCCAGGCATGGGCGATCGCTTCGCGACATTCGGATGTATCGATAATCTCTTGGAGTGCATCCCATCGTGTCTCAGGCCCTTTAACCGTCTCTTCCACTCAATTTCCACCTCCCGTTCTTTCAGGAGGTACCGTATCCGGTTATTGTACTTAATAACTTAAGTACATTCAATGCTTTTTACGGTACCGCTTTGGTATTTTGGATAACTCCCGGCTTTTCAGGTACTTACGCATAGCCTTGTCTGTGGTGTGCCAGATGTGCCCAATCCTCACCGCCTCAAGGCGTTTACGCCGAATATAATCGTGAAGCGTCAGACTGTTTTTGAAACCGTACTTTTTTGCGGCTTCCGTAAGCGTTAACAATCCTTTGGGAACCTTAATCATCCCACTAACCACATCTTGATTGTATGTTTTGAATCGTTTTTAAATATTCGGTTTTTCATCTTTTGACTCATCCGTTGGAGATCTGAGCAGAAACATAAAATCATCATATGTAAGAGACATACTAAAAAACAAGTCAGTCAGAGGCTGCTCAAAGCCGCCATGCTCCTCATTATATACGTTTTCGACGCACACCCACGGATTCTCAAAAAGTTCTCTGGAATCGACGAAATAAAAAATATCATTTGTTCCTGCCAGATTTTGGAGCTTTTGTTTCAATTTATTGCCCCTGACAAAAAATAGAACGCAAGACAACTTTTCGTTATTCGCGTAAAAGTGGAAATCTCTTTCGAGGTCTTCCTCCTTCCTCCGTGGATCTGCAATAACTACCGCAATTTTTGCGGAAGGCACCAATTCAATGAGGGCATCGCATTGAACGGAGTTTTGACCTTGTTGTTTCATATGACTGCAATTTCCGGCTGTCGTCCGATGGATAAACCCAATCTTCATCTGAAACAATGTATCGCCCAATCGCGCCAGATAGTTTACATGACGTGGTCTGGAATTTCCTTGGCATCGTTCGCAAATCGGGATGCCGAGATCTCTGCAGATTTCAACCATTTCCTGGGCCGAATAAGATTTTTTCATTTTTTACCGAAGCTCGCCTATCTCTTTTAATTTTTTGGTAATTGCTCTTTCGCTTGGCAAATTTAATCGATATTTTGCCAAGAATATTTTCTTTTCCAAATCTCCAAGGGCATAGACAGCTTCCTCATAGCCAATGTCCTCGCAAAGGATCAGGCCTATCGTCGGATTATCTCCTTCGGATTCTTCGCTATGCCGGTAATATTCAATATAGGTGTTCATTTGGCCGACGTATTCTTTCCGGAATCGGTTTTTCTTGATATCCGCGAGGATAAAACAGTGGATTCGAGTGTGATAAAAAACTAGATCTATCTTTTCCCAATTTCCGTCGATCAGAATTTTCACTTGCCTGCCGACCAAAGAAAAATTTTCCCCAAGCTCGGTCAAGACTTTAATAACCCGATTGAGCAGCGCGTCCTCAAGCTCCCGCTCGCTGAAATCTCCGCTCAGGTCAAGAAAATCAAACAGATAGTTTTCTTTAAAAATTCCTTCGCTCTCGGGAAGTGACGCCAGTTTTTTGACAGGCAGAGTCTTATGTTTCTTTTTAAATTGCTCATACAAATTCTGCCGAATCGATTTTCTTAATTCAGGCACGCTCCACTTCTCTTCCGCAGCCTTTGATTCATAAAACTTCCGCTTCTCTTGGTCTAGCGGAAGAAGCTCCCGGATATGGGACCAGCTCAATTGTTGCGGAAGCGTCGCAACAATCGGATAAGCGCGATAGAATGCCATCATTCGGGCCAGTTCATAGCGTGACATTTGCAGATCCTTTGCCATGGTTGCAACAAGCCGGGTCCCATAATCAGCTCGATCTTTATTTGCGAGTTCTCCCCGGACCATCCGTTCTCCGACCTCCCAATAAGCCCTGACACGCGCATGGTCAACCGCCTTATAGGCAAGAGTCAAAGCGCGATGAAGTATTACGCGCACGTCCGCCAAAATTTGCTGGTAATCGGTTAAACTATGAATGGGATTTTCTGGTTTATTCATTTTGCTCCTTGGATTCCCGAAGAAACGGATATTTCATCAACATATAAAGCGCCTTCTTTTGGATTTGAATTGACGTCGTCAAACACGATCCCAAACTCCTTCATCTGTGACCAGTCTCGGATTCGGCTGAAGCGTTTGAATGGAATCTCGAATTCTTTCCACTGATCTCGAATGCCCGTTACGATGTAGGGAGCTACGCGGTTATCGCCATCCATGAATCGCACCATGACATTTTTTGTGCAGCCTTTTTCGGAGTCACCGCGCATATAGAAATGCAAAGTGTCAAAGGCGGAAAGATCTTTTTGTTCAAGCTCAATCCAAAATTGGACTTTGGCCTGTTTCCACGAATCCACGTCGTAGTCGAGCCTGAGAGCTTTACCGCCGGGCTTGCCAAGTGCATCTTCACCCACAATGCTCATCTTGATCCCCTGGTCTTCATCGAGAGGATTTGAATCATAAACGCCCATGCGGCCGGTTATCTCATTTTCCGAAAAACCAGTAAGCAAAAGGCTGTTGCCGATGTTCGCCTGAACAAATCCGATATGAATGAGTCCCAATAAAACGAAAGCGACAGCCGAGACTGCCTTGCGATAAAATTGTTTCATTGATTGATTTTTAACCATCCTTTTTCGAATAAGTAAATTAGCATCTTTGCTCTTGTATTTGCTTCAGACCTTGACGATACCGCGCATCTCACAAGATCAGGGTCATAGCCAATAAGCCATCCTCCTGAATCGCGATCTTTAATGCAGGTCAAATCCCCCCATCCTTGAAGCCGGGCCGGAAGGAGATCACTCAGTTCCTCTGAAGTAAAAGCGGAAAAAGTCTCGCAAAACTTCGCCTGCTGTTCGTCAATTTGGCCGTAAACTACCCCCATCGAATAATAATTTACGGCGTTATAAACGACCCAATAGAAGAGGCTTTTCTGCCGGACGCCAATTCCCTTCAGGCGTTTGGCATATTCAAGATCAATCACGTACTTTATGGCGTCGTGGGCATAGTGTTTCACTTCTGCGATCCTCCTTCATCTTTTGCTCCGGCTGCTGGAACGCTTAACACTCTTCTGGCTTCCTCCAGGGATTCTTTATCTCCGATATCAAACCATCTGCCGTCAAACTCATGTCCATAAACGGTTTCTTTTTGGGTGAGCCAGCCGATGAAATCTCCTATGCGATCGGGGTTAAGTTGATCAATTCGGAGATATTCGAAAACCCTTAATTTGAATTCGCGCGGCAAATAGTAAATACCCAGACTTATAAGGCTGGAGTCCGGCTTGCTCGGCTTTTCTTTGAAGTCCATGATTTTTCCATGCTCGTCGATTTGCGCAACCCCGTAATTTGAAGCAAGGGATTTGTCCTTTAAATCGTAGACGGCAACGAAGGGCGATCGAGGATGGGCCAGGCAAGGGAGCAAAAAATGAGAAAGCGGATAATCAAAATAATTGTCTGAACAAAAGACCAGAAAATCATCCGCGTGATTGGTTTTGTCCTGAAGGCCGAGAAATAAATCTCTCACCGATCCATTGCGTTCCTCCGGATCCGAAATATTGTTTGGCCGAAGCACTATGGATTTTTTAAATGTTCGCTGGCTCGTCCATTGATTCAATCGGCCGTAAAATCTTCGGTTCGTCACAATGATGATTTCCCGGATCATATCAAGCGAATCCAATTTATCGATCAGGTGGTCAAGAAGCGTTTTCCCGCCCACTTCAATGAGAGCCTTGGGATTATCTTTTGTCAGCGGGTAAAGGCGTGTTCCAAAGCCTGCAGCAAGCACGATCGCCTTCATCTTTTTCCCCCCTCATTTTTCTCAACCCAATTCTGGTCTGGCAAAGGCAGGCCATTTTTTATTCTTTTTCCTGACTCGAAAATTTTCTCTTTGAGATTATCGATTTGGAATTGAGCATTATCGCGGGCGGATATATTGGGTTTAAGGCGGACCGTAGCGTGCATGCCGAATCTTGGCGTGGGCGGCATCTGATCGAGCGTGATTTCGCATAAAACGATGTGCCGCACTTTAAACACTTTTTCCACCTCATTTTGAGTCCTGGTTCCTATGGAAGTGACCGTGCCGGTAAATGATTTTGCGGGATAGGCCTGAAACCGGATGAGCGCCTGCTCCCCGGTATTGAGCTTTTCAACAGTCTTTTCAAGGACAGGAAACTCGAGATAAAAACTTGCCGGATCTGCCAGTTCAAATAAGATGTCTCCAGACTTCAAATAATTCCCAAGGCTCAAAGTCGGATCAGAAACAATAATCCCCCGAAGCGGCGCTTTAATATGAAGAGCTTCCTCCCGTGACTTTAGAAAGGAAATTTCATTCTGAAGAGATTCGGTTTCCTTCTGCTTGATTGCAAGCTGTTCGGTTATTTGTCCCAGCTCGAGTTCAAGCGCTTCAACTTCAGAGCGGGTAGCGGCCCCATTCTCCAATAAAACATTTTTCCGTTTTAAGTCGTTGGCGAAGAAATCCCTTTTCTGCTCAAGCAGTTTTTGATCATGTGCGAGAATTTCAAGGGCCAGTTTTTTCTCCTGAAGTTCTTTGGATACTTCAGGGTTTGTGAGATCGGCAAGGATTTCCCCGGCCGCGACAGAATCTCCCTCCTTATGAAGAATTTCTTTCAAGATGCCAGGCTGGGCCAGGTCCACTCGGACGAATTTTTTTGCCTTGAGCGTGCCTTCGCCTTGGATGACTACCGGTCGGCCCAATATGAAGAAAAGAGCTATTCCGCCCAGGATTAAAAAAATAAAAATTCCTTTTCCTTTTTTTGGGGGTTTTGGTTCTTCAAAAAACAAGGCCGGTTCCTCAGCGTTTTGAGGCGCGCGCGGCTGTGTTTTCCTTTCCGTTACAGGTTGCTGAATCATTGGCTTGCTCTCCTTTAAATCCATGGACTAAATACTTCCGGAACTGATCGGGAAGTCAGATAAACAGAAAAGATTGAAAAGATCAGGCTCAAGAGAATTGGTGTCGTCTGCCAAACAAAATAGGGTGTTTCATGGGTGCAGAAATAAAGGCCCGCAAGGCCGACGAGTGTTCCTGGCCACAAATTTCTTGCTGTATCCATAAAACTAATCTTTTCAAGAGGGTTCTTTTTCATGGGCCGCCAGTGCAGCTTTCTCAGAGGCAGAGTCGCAATGTCCAAGGGGACATAGAAAAAATTGTTGAGAGTGATGAGAGTCGAGAGAAAAAGTTCATAAAAATATTCCCGGACATCGCGCAGATTTCTTAGGATGACTATCTTATGGAATAGCGTAACTCCGAGACTAAAGACTAGGACGCCAAGCAGCCGGCTGTTGGTGAAAAGTCCCATCAATATCCAGTCGATTTGAAAATGAATCAGCTCTCCTGTGGGCGCCGAGTGGGCCAGGAGGCCAAGAATGACCCATCCGAAAAAGACGAGATCCGCTATATATAGGTAGAGTCCGTAGGCTGCGAGAAGCCGAGACGTAAGGCTGATTCCCGTTTTAAAAATTAGCGGCCATCCTTGAAGGGTGCCCTGAGCCCAGCGCTTGGAGCGGGCGCGCGCTTCAAGATAATTGGATGGCGCTTCGTCAAAGGCAAAAACATCGGGACAGAATGCAACACGGTGTCCCATTTGATCGAGGAGCACCGTATCCCAATTGTCATGCGAGAGAAGCCCTTTAGGCAGCTTGATAGCGCCAAAAAGATTGGTCCTCACAAGATGATGATGCCCGAATGAAATGGACCGCCCGAAAAGGGCCTGGACAGTCGTAAAGTTAAATCTTTGGGCAAAGGCGGTTCCGATTTTTTCAAAGCGGGCATACCAGGTTTTGGCATGCGCAATTTTCACAAAACACTGAAAAATGGCGATGTCCCGATTAGCATGATGCTCGGCCTTCTTTAAAAGTTTGAGGATAACGCCCCGGGGCACCATACTGTCTGCGTCCGCTACATATAAATAGGAATACTCGGGGTGCGAATGCAAAAACTCCTTGAGATTTCCTTGCTTTCTTTCAAAAGCCACTTCCCGTCTTCTATAAAAGACCCGGTCCCCGTATTTTTCTTTAAGCCTTGCGACCAATTCCTGCTCTTTTGGTTCATATTCAGGGACGGAATCTGAAAGGATCCAGAGGTCCATGTCCGGAATCCTGTTGCCGGAAAAGGAATAGTCGATTCGCTCAAACAGGCCGTGGTCCTCATTTCTGACCGGATAGACCAGCGCAGTTTTAGGGAGCCTTTTGATAAAGGTTTCTTTAAGGACCGGAAATCTCAAAAAAGGATAGGCGGCGGCCAGAAGGAAAAGGTAAACAATATTTGCGAATAGAAATGCGAAGCCCGCAAGCCAAATGATGCTGACGGCAGATGTTTCATCCGTGAAAATGATTGCCGAAGACACAAACCATGTCGCAAATCCGGTGAGTGCGAGCACGCTTGCAAAAAAAATGAAAGCAATTCGATTCTCCTGTTTCATGTTTTTTCCTCTGCGCCGGTCACGGCCCCGCCAGCCGAAAATCCAGTATTCCGTTCCAACTGCGCAAGAAGCACCCGGAAATCCATCACTGCCTGGACCCATTCTCGTTTTGCCTCTTCAAGGGCAATATAGGAATCCAGAAGTTCACCCGTACCTTTATCTCCCGCAATCAGTTTTACCTTTTCATTTTTGTAGGTCTCTTCCCTTTCTTGTATGAGCGTTTCCTGCAATTTGATTTTTTCCCGCGCGGATCGTGCCGTATGAAAGAGCCGGCTGATTTCATTTTCTTTTTCACGGATCTCGATTTGTCCCGCCCATTTTGTTTCCTCAATCTCATGCGCTTTCGCCTTAATTTCCGATCCGATCCGACCAAAATCCCAGATATTCCACTTGCCCACAACGCCAAGCATTGCGCGATCCGTATCGACAAAGACATCGCGGTAGAGATTCCATCTAGCCGCAAGAGAAAGATGAGGAAGGCGTTCGGCCTGAAGTGCTTTTTTCTCGAATTCCTTTTCTTTGACGCGCTTATCAGCAATCAGGTAAAGAGGGTCGTGCTTTCTTGCGAGTTCAAGATAATCGGAAAGATCCTTTGAAAGTTCCGGAAAATCACCAAGGGGCTCCAAATCCAATGCCTCACCTTCTTCAAGGCCGAGTATTTCCTTGAGCACTCCGAGAAGGTAGTCATAGGACTCCTTATGCTGGACAAGGGAATGTTTGGCCTGCTCGAGGAGCGACTCTGCGCGAAGGAGTTCCTGGCGGCGAATCAGTTCTTTTTCAAAAAGAGCCTGGGCTCGCGCGAAGGCTTGGGTTAATTCTTTGACCTCTCCCTGAGCAAGACGCGTAAGCTCTTTTTGGCTCAGAAGCTGCACATAAATAGTTCGCACCTCCAATTCCATATCAAGTTTCGCCTGAGTAAATTTGAGCTCCTCGCTTTCCACGACGACTTTTTGCTTTCGTTTAAGGGCAAGCGTTTTTCCGCCCTGAAAAATCGGCTGTTCAAGAGAGGTGTCAAAATACGTGAGGGAATTTTTATCGCCCGTTGCAAACGCCTGAAAAAGTTCAGTCTTTATTTGCGGAAAAAATTCAGCCTGCTTTCCTTTATAGAGGGCCTTTTCTTTCTCAAGTCTTTCGGTCGCGCGTTTGACTTCCAAGCTTGTTTCAGTCGCTTTTTGGACCGCTTGATCGATGGAAACAAGACTTCCCGATTCTCCGGGAAATCCCATAGGAATTCTTCCTTCATCTCGGGCCGTTTCACCGTGAAGGACAAACGGTTCGGTCCCTGTTTCACGGGCCTCAATTCTTGCGCTGGCAAGAATCGCGGCCGCAAAAAAAACCATTCCTTTTATGAATTTTGATGATTTCATAGATGTGACGTTTCAAGAAAGAGGCCCCGAAGATACCGGGGCCTCTTTCTCAAAAAAAAGCCTCCTGTTATTTCCCCGCGAATCTTTTGATAAGCGCGGTGGTTCCCTGCAGAAACTTTGCAGCATGCTGCGGGTCAACCGTCAGCCCGCTGCGGGTTTCCCGGAACCCCTTCGCTTCCCCGCAATCGGCAAAATAGCGGATGTCCGCCCGCGGCTGACCGCCCACACCGACAATGGAGAACCGCAGCTCTTCCCCCTCTTTCATCGGGATTGCGAAGATCTTTTCCGGTTTCTTAAATACCTTGGCCTTTTTCACAACACCCGGAATGGTTTTGAAGAGCTTGTCAGTCCCCTGGATGAACTTTGCAAAATCCGTGGGATCGATCGTGATTCCACCTCGGGTCGGGCGCAGCCCTCTCACGTCTCCCCATTCCGCAAAATACCGGATGTCTGCCCGGGTCTGGCCGTTCACTTCAACAACTGAGAACCGGATCTCTTCTCCTTCCTTGGTCGCAATCGCGTAAACCTTTTCCTTCTCCTTAAATCCCGTTTCCTGGTTTTCCATTTTCTTTTTGTCTCCCTTTGATTTTAGATTGCCTCAAGAAGAATGATCTGGACCGGAGTGTAGGCCTCGACAATAATCGAGACATCTGTCGGCACGTTTCTGAGTTCCTGCTCCGCCTGGTTCGTGAAATTACTGGCCACGTTATAGCGGAGCTGACTTTCAAGGCTGTACGGATCGCTGGTCCTGCCGAAAAAAAGGCTTCCCATGCCGATCACCGATTCCGCCAGGGCTTTTAGGGTTTTGACATCCCTATGTTTTTCCACCTTCCCCTTCACTCCTGCCGATCCATCTTCTGATAAGGCCAATGCCCGGATTCGCATTTCGCGGCCGTCCGGGAAAATTAAAAGATCAAAATGAACGTTGATTCGGTCCAAAGACTTCAAAGTCGCTGCTTTCCCGAGAAAACGCGAGCCTTTGGGGATAAGAGTCCGGTCCTGCCATAAGAAATCCTTGGAAAGCGTTGCAAGGACTGGCGCTTCGACATTAAAACTAAAGATCCGGTTTGAAAGAAGGGCGGGGATTTTGGTGCCGGAAGGAAGTCCCAAAGCCGCCGCTTTTGAGTGAAGGTCTCTTGTTTCAGGCGAGGGCCGGTCCTTCTCTTCCTTATATATGTAGACGGCGATCCCGGAGGCGTAATTTCTCTTTTTTGATGGAACGGATTCTTTGTTTTTGACGACAACGCTTTTCGCGCCTATCTTGCCCGCCGCGTCAATCTGCTGATCGACGGATTCGGGAGTCACGACGTTTCTTCTTTCCGTCCCGCCCTCCATAACCGGAACGTTTTTATTCTCAGGGCCCCTGGAAAAAAAGATAAACCCGATGAGCCCGGCAAAAACAACCGCGACGACTAAAAGCAGGTTTCTATTTTTGCAGAGCCACCGAAGCCATGGAGCCATCTCGGCAAGTTTCTTTTCCTCTGCAAGCTCTTTTAGTTTTTTTATCTTGCCTTTTGCTGTCTTGACCGAATCATTAAATTCCGGCTCCGGCGCCTCTCCGTCAAGAGGCGGCTGATTGTCTTTTTTAGGTACAGCTTTTTGGGGATTTGGATTTTGTTTTGGTTCCATGTTTTCCTTATTCGAACCACTGAAAATTTTTGAGTTCGATCGTGCGGCCCTGGTTTTGGGCATCTTCAAGGATCCGGAAAAGGCTTTTCTCCTGCTTCCCGAGTACCCGGTAATCAAAGGAGACAACGCCGTATTCATAGCTGTCAGGCTTGATGGTTTCAGGCATTGAGAGTTCGGAAGTAAATTCAACAATTCCGTTTGGTTTGCTTCTGAGGAACTTACGGTCCTCCGAGATAGCGCCGACCAAAACCTTCAAAACTTTGTAGGGTGTTTTGGAATAATTAAGGATTGAAAAGCGCAGGTAGGCCTTGTCCCCGACTTGTGAAAGCGAAAGCAGGTTGACCTGAACGCTGTCCTTTTGAGCAGAGGCCTTAAGTTTGACGGTTTTGACTTCGGACGCGATTTTGGTCTTTAATTTGTCTTCCGAAAGTTTTTCCGCCTTTTGGTCGAGTTTCTTTTCTTTTTCCTGGTACTGCTTCTCAAGCTGTTCGGTTTTTTCGTTCACCTTTTTGTCAAATGCGTTTTGCACCAAAAGCTCATCATTTTCCGGCAGCCTGAAATCGAGCACGAAATCCGCGGTCTCGGCCGGACCGACTGCAAGATCAAAAGCAAGCCTTCCGGATTCCGTCACAATCACAAGATTGCTTTTAGCGTCCGTTTCATCGGTAATGGGTTTGACCAGCACCTGCCTTTCATAGACCTCGACTTTGAAAAGTTCCGAGTCGCCGACAAATACCTTGAGGGCTTTTTCCGGAAGGTCGATCGTGGAAATATAACCAAGAGCGGTTTGGAGACGGAACACAACGCCGGAGCGCATCGTGACTTTATAAATATTGCGTGTTGAGCGTTTGAGCTTGTTGAATTTCTGTCTTTCTTTTAAAACCTGGTCATGGCTCGCGCCCGGCTCCTTTGCCGGTTCAGGCGCGTCCTGTGCCTTTGCCGGAACAGGCATGGCAAAAACAAAAAAAGAAAGTAATATCAATCGAGCGATGCGGTTTGGCGTCATGGTTTCATCTCCTCAAGCTTATTCAAAATAATTTCGCGGTACTCCTCCACGAGCAGGCCGGTCGGAATTTCTTTCGTTCTGGAATATTTCTTTAAAATGATCTCCGCTTTAAAAAGGCTTGTTTCATGGAAGTCAGGATTTTTGTAGCTCGTGAGATTCCTCACTCCGATTAAGGAGACCACGGCGTATTCCGAAGTCTGGCGCTCGAGCTTTTCTTCTTTAAATTCGATCGCCGCATTCAGGCCAGCTTCCTTGACTCTTGAGAGAAGGCCGGACTCCACGAGCTGCTGTTGCGCGGTTTTTTGATATTTCGAAGTCATGAGGTTCATGGCCTCTGACATATCACGCGCAATGGTGTAGGCGTTGTATTCGGCGTATCGTTTGGCGAAGGATTTTGAGAAATAAAGGATCTCCAGTTCTGAGGGCGCATTATTCACCGGAAGATTCCGGATCACTTCCGCTTTTCCGACTTCTGACACGCGGATGACGACGGGCGGATGGTTTGCGAAGATATATGCGCTGAAAAGCACAAGACAAAAAAGTAAAACCAGAATGAGGATCACAAGCTTGAGGAACTGGTTTTCTGCAACCAGATCCCCAAACGCCTCGAAGTAGCGTCTTCCCATTTTTTCGATCCGGTCTTGAAAGGGTGTTTTCATTTAAAACCCGGGGTCCCGGCCCTTTCTTCATCTTCCTGGTCCGGCGAGTTGACGCCTGGACGTCGGCGAAAACGATCGAACAATTTTTTGGGTCTGGGCGGCTTGATAATCAGGCGCGTTATAAAAGCCGTGATGATGCCGGCCGCGGCAGTGCCAAGCCCGCTTAGGCTTCCTCCGCTCGTGATTTGCTGGGAAATGATGGGAACAGAAATAAAAAGGATGATGAAAAGGAGATTAGCCGCGAGCACGCTTACGGTATTGGTCTCGGACGGGAGATAAACCGATGTGATATTCATCGCGGAAACCACCTTCATCAAAATCGAAAGGACCACGTTCCACAGTGACACTGCAACCAAACTTTTTATCCAGAAATTCAGGCCTTGGGAGGTTTCCTTATAAACCCCGATAGCCACAAGAAGAGGGCCGATCACAAAAAGAAGGGAAAGAAAAATAAACCTGAGCCAGGTAAGAATTCCAAGCACTGCCAAGGCGAGCATATAAGTGATGTAGTTCATGGATTTTGTGATGTAGAAAAGGACCTGTTTGCCGAGATCCTTTTTATCCATGATTTCCTTGAAAGCGGTTTCGACGACCTTCTTGAATTCGTCCTGAGGCAAAATGGATTTTGAAAGAAGATCCGTGCTGTAAACAATCCATGTGAAAAACCGTTCGTAGACCACAAGCAGGCTGAGGACGAGCATGGCGCGCACAAAAAGGCCGATATAATCCGATTGCCCTCGGATGGCATCGAGGTTTTCATGCAGGATAGCTACGATCAGCATGAGCGAGAAAACCAGAAACCCCAAATGCATCATGGCTTCAAAAGCAGGCCCGAAGAGATTCGGGATCTGGAGCACATTGGTAAAAAGAAATTGGCTAGTCGGCATCGGATTTAGGATTGGTAACTGCCTGCCAAAAGACCTTGCAGGTAGTTACTGGCGTCCTCCATGTTTTTGATTCGCTCGGTTTCAAGCTGTTTTTCTTCGCGGGAAACCTGCTCCACTTGTGTCGCCTGAAGCTCGAGGAGTTTGGCCATGGCTTCCTGATTCTGCTGGGTCAGGACCATGACCTGAGAAAGCGCTTGCGCCTGAAGCCGCGCTGCGCCTTTGGGGCTTGCGCTTTCCGCTTGTTCGGCGATGGCATTCGCCGCTTCCCGGGTCTGGCTGCCGGATTGGCGAATTTGCTGGGCAAGCTGAAAACCTTCGACGACCTGGAGCTCTTCAAAAGGGATGTAGGGACGCGCTTGCGAAGCAGGTATCTTGCCGGTGATGTTTTCGAGTGATGCGCGGATATCCGCCGGCTCGGGACTCCGTTCCAGGATTTCGATCTGAGGTTTGATCCATCCAAAATCAGAAAATGCGTCGGGTGCGCTTGTCGTGGTCGTGCCGAGTTTTAAAATTTGTTTTTGGGGATCACCTATAAAATTTTTGAAAAGTTCGTCCCACCCTGAATTAAAACGGATGACCTCGAAATATTGCTGCCGCAACTGATTGAGCCGTTCCGCGGCAAGCGCAATGTCCTGGGCGAACTGACTTTGCATGAGAGAATTCCGTAACTCATTCAAGGCGGCATTGATCGCATCAAAAGTCGGAAGCGTGGCCTCGGAATTGGAACTCAGAACCAAAAGAAGAAGCGTGGTCGTGATAAATCCGGTTAATATTTTTTTCTTCATGGAGTCACCTTAAGCACTGGATGAACCCGACGAGCACCATGGCAATCAGCGTTAGCGCCATGCAAAGAATCGCGAGTAGCGAGCTGCCCTCAGGCTGCATTGAGGCTCTCTCCTTTCCTGACTCCGTTCGGGAATTTCGCGGCAAGTTTTTCGAGAAGTTCAAAATCAGGAAGCGCGGGATTCGATTCACGGGTCCGGAGTTCTTCACTTACATCCGTGGGATCTGTCGTCGCGATCCAATACTCAAGCGGGCTTGGCTCAAGTTTTACGATCGTGGCCCGCTGGTCGAATTTGATGAAGGTCTCGGAATAGAAGCCGGGTCTGACTTCAAGCTCCCCGGTCGCCCGGATCTCATTTTCGTTTAAGCCAAACTGGGAAAGCCTTTCACGGCTTTTTTTGAGGCGCAGAATGTATTTGACCGGCGAATTGTTGATGATTGAACTTGCGACAGCGGCTTCCAGAAAGTCTTCGGGATTTTGGGTAATGGAAAGGACGCCGGCATTCATTTTGCGGGCGGTCCTGTAAAAAACTTCCACCAGTTCCGAACCTTGCGCCTGCTTCAAAAGCTGCCAGCATTCGTCAAGGACCAAGAGTTTTTTGAGGTGAACGTTTTCAAATTTCCGTTTGAGCGCAAAAGGAATGATGAGAAGAAAAATCTCCTGCAGTTCCGGATAATGGGAAATTTTTCGAAGATCAAAGACCGTGAACCGGGAATCAAAATCAAAATTCCCTTTCCGGTTCAGGATTTTTCCGTACTCGCCTTCCGTGAAAAGGACCAGCTCTTTGGCAAACTGATAGGCTTTCTGTTTGTCTGCTTCATCCCCGAAGGAAAGGCCGCGGAGCTTTTTCTCAATATCCCCCAGAATCGGCGCATCTTCTTTTTTAAGCGGGCCGTATACCTCCCGGATCGCGCGTTCGAGAATCATCTTTTCGCTTGAAGACCATGTTTTTTTGGAGTCGATCATTTTTTGGAGAAGTTCTTTCAAGAACTGAAGAAATGTCGCGTCCGCTTCTTTTGATTCCGGGAATAGGGTTTCCTTCCGGGGAAAGGGATTCAGCGCATATTCCTCAGAGCATTCCACTTCGAGATAGGCGCCCCCGAAAAGCCGGGCAAGCTTCTTGTAACTGCCCCCGACATCGATGATGATGACTTGATGGGTTGGCGATTCCGCGAGGAAATAAAGAAGAAGGTGGTTCGTGAAAAAACTTTTCCCGGAGCCGGTCGAGCCAAGCATGACCGCGTGTTTTGCGGCAAGTGCGGGATCGAAAAGATCGAGCGGAAGCGGTTCGTCGCGGTACGTCTTAAAAAGAACGCCGGGCCGCTGGGTTCCCTTCCAGCTTGCCTGAAGAGGCAAAAGATGAGAGAGGGCTTCGGACCTTATTAAATGAGGGATGGGGTTATCATCGCCTTGGAGCGGAAGGGAGGAAAGAAAAAGCCGGTCATGGTTCATATGATCTTCAATCGCGCGCGCATCCCCGAGGCGCGGGAAGGCCCTCAACACTTCCCGCGCGCGTGTTCCCGCTTCTTCCTGAGTCCGGCCTTTGACGATCGCAGCAAACCAAACTAAAAACAGGCGGTCCCCCGTTGCCGCAAGTTCGGTCAAAAACTCATCCGACTCCCCGGCTTTCTCCAGGGCGTCATGCTCTTTGGTCCGGGAAAAAAAGGCCCCGGCCTTGGAAAAATTCCCTTCCCTTTTAATGAATGCTTTTTCTTTTTCCTGGTCCGCCACCTGAACGGTAATGGAAAGAAGGTAGTCTTTGCCAAGCAGCCCTTCGAAATCCTTCATGACCTTGAGGTCCGTTTCCTGGGGCGGCTGATAGAGATTCACTCCCTTGTGAAAATGGTCTCCGAGATAAAGGAACCTTTCGCCGGCCATGGCGGAAGAAAACAAAAGAGAAGAACGAAGCGACGCGGAAGGCTGAAACGCTTTTATCTTTGCAAGTTCAACCGGGATTTCTTTTGAATAGGCCGGATTCAAAACCTCATAGAGATATTTGAAGATCTCGTCTTCTTTCAAAGCGGTGAGTGAAAAACCGAGATTTCGAAAGCCCTCCTTCACCTCCTCGGCGAGGATCAAAAGAGAATCTTTCGATTTTCCATATTCCTCTCCTGACAGAGCCCTTGCTTTTTTTGAGACCGCAAGAGACAGGTTCGGAAAAAAAGAGGAATGAAATTTTTTTGTAACGGGGTGAAGGACAACAAAAAGAAAGATCTCGCGTTTGAGGAATGGGTGGGTCTGATAAAATTCGACTTTGTTTTGAATGAGCCGGGAACTGAGGGCGTTACGCTCGGTTACAGAATGAAGATATTTTTCAAGTAAATCCTCATCCCCGCTCTGGGCGCGGACCAGAAAATGCAGGATCGCTCCCTCCGGCAGAGAATTGAGAAATTTCCGGAGCCGTCTTTCGAAATCCTCGATTTCAATCTCGCTTTGGAGAAGCAGGTCCCGGCCCTCAAAACGGAAACCTTTTGCAAGTGCCCCGCTGACTCCAATCAGGAGATCTTCTTCGATTGAATAAAGGTCGATTTCCTTAAAAAAAGGGATCCGTGATTCCCGGTGGATGAGATCGCGGGTGGAGAGAAGGAGATTTTTCATTTAAAAATCTCCTTGTCGGTTTCCTTTTTGGGGAAATAGCGGCGCGGGGTAATCAGGAACCGGACGAGTGAAGCCGTCCAGTGCTGCGTTTTTCCTTTTTTGTAGAACCGCAGGAAAAAATACCCGCCCAGAACGATTGCGAGATTCGCGAAAAGATTTTTAGAAAAAAGAAAAACGATCAGGTAAAGGACAATCAAAACAAGGAAATCAAAAAATTCGAGCCCGAAAATTTTGTTTTTCCGGCTGATTTTGTTGAATCCTTTTGTGGTTTTCATGTTTTCCTTAAAAGTGAGTGACGTTTTGAATTAAAGCCAAAACAGCGCGGGAAAGCATGATGAGAGCTCCGCCGCCTGCGGCCAGGGCCCCTCTTCGCATGCCTTGCTCATCGCCCAAGGCCATGGACACGCCGGCGATCGCGATCCCGATCACCAAAATTCCCGGACCTACGCTGCGAATGAGAAAATCGCCGAGACTTTGTAAAAATATCCGGAGGTCTTCTTCGCTCCCCGCCTCAGCCCAAGCGGATTGCGTGTTTGCCATGACTAAAATTCCGCAAACAAACAACGAATCAAGAACGCGACGAATTCTGTTTTGCATTTGGTAGCTCCTAAAAACTGTGAGGGGAGGGAATCTGCGGCACCCGAGGGGCCTAAAAGGTCTAGGGTTTTGATTTCGGGAGTGGCGTCCACTCCCCTCATAGTATTGGGCAAAAACAGGGGGTCCCGTTACCCGGAATCCCTGTTCTGGGAGCTTTTTTTCAAAGAATTTTCTCTCGAGAAAATGCCTTCCGGGCCCTGTCCGGAAGGGTCTCGAGGTTTTCCGCCATTGTTGCGATCAAGCGCAGCTCTCCTAAGTTTCCGGAGAACCTTGTGGTGCATTTGGCGGACGGCATTGACGGAAATGCCGAACTTTAGGGAGGCCTCCTCAAAGCTAACGCCGTCGAGAAGCAGCTCGTAATAAGTGAGCTGCATGCAGCCCAGATTTGCTTCTCTCACAAGCATCCCGAGCTTTGTCCTCGCTGAAATGCGTCTGCGTATCTCGTCTTCTTTGGCGATGAGCAGGTCGAGTGGAGACTGGACTTTCGCAAGCTTATCTCTCACTTTAAGCTCAAATGGCGAAAGCGGGTGAGCGGAGAGCGTATCTTCCAGACTTTTGAAATCAATCTCTCGAACTCTCGACCGGTGGTGGCTCTCAAATACATCCGAGCCTTTTGGTTTTTCTGCTGCCTGTTCTGTTGATCCCTCTTTTGTTTCTGTTGAATCTTCGTTTTTCTTGTCTTCATCAAACATCTTTCTCCTCGTTTTCCGCCGTACACGAGGACTCTCGAAGACAAAAAAAAAGCGGCAACCCTGGAGGATTGTCCGCTTTTAAACAAAAAAAATTTCAGATTGAGATCAGGAACACACGAATCGGGAAATCAGGCTTTAAAAATCAAAAGGAGAAACTCGGCAAAAAAATAGCCGCGGGTTTAGAAAATTAAAAAAGCGGCTGGGGTTCTGAAAACGAGGGAAGGAAAAGAAAACACCCGTCCTTTGTGAAAGGTGTTTTCATGGATTGGGAGTTTTCGGGATTGAAAAAATCTCAGGCGGAGTGTGATGTGCGATTCAGTTGGGCGGTCATCCTCCGAGTTGCCGTGTCGTGAGAATCCTCACACGGCAATTGGATTTTGAACTCCTACTGGAGAACAGCCCCCTTATTATTGGATCGTGTCCCCGCCTGATGAGATGCGTGCCTCCGCAAACGGGAGTGCGCCGCCACAATGGAAAGGAAATCAGGCCTTTCCCGCCGTCCTTTCTGCAGGATCAGCGGGGAAAAGCTTAATCCCTGGAAATCCGTAAGTCAATGGAAAATTTCGGAAATCTGACGATGATTTAGCAATTTATTGCAGTATCCGCCATTACCTAATGCTCCCAAGCAATCCTTTTAGAAGGGGCCCGATAAGATTTAGGCAATGCTCCCTATTTTGGACAAAAAAAAAGAACGACTTTTTTAATAGGGGCGGCCTGATAAAGGCATCAGACCGCCCCACCCTGTTCTTAAAACCTTCTGAAATTTTGCAGCGTTCTCCAAAAATCTTCACCGTACTGAAGCATTTCTGAAAGGTTCATTTTTTGCCGCTGAGATGAAACTGCTTGCGGATAGCCGGCGCGGAAGGACCCGGTTCTTGGCGCATTGTCAAAAGCGCTTAGCAGCAGAGTCAAACCCAGATAGCCCATGATGGCTAATGGCATTAACCAGATCACGGCGTTAATTGCGAGAAAGAGCACGCCCTTTACAATCCCAACAAGCGTATCCTTCAGCCGGCCCATTGCTTTTTTTGTTTCACGAATGATAAATTCTTTCATCACTACCCCCTTTCAATAGTCCTCGGGTTGAAGAAACGTGATGCCTTCTTGCCGATGCCAGATCACCCAGATTTTTTTAGGAACCACGACACGCAGTCTCATGTCCGGCGTATCCTCGGGATCAGCGACCGCGAGCAGGGCAAGGCCTTTTTGGATCAGATCCTTCCGGCAACCCTCGTCCTCATATCCCTTCTCAAAGAGATCGCGCGTGAGGACGATTCTCCGGGATCCGGCATACCCCACCGGCACCAGGATTCCGTCAGAAATTGCCTGATCCTGGCTGTATTCGAAAACCACCTCACCCAATTCCAAGGTTTCGTTGATCTTCATGTTCTGATTTTCCATCTGAATTCTCCTTCTGTTTTAGCTGTGAACTTAATAAGGGTTTATCCGGTTTGACCTCTTGCAGAATAATTTGCCGTTCTCTTTCCAGAAATCCGTAATGTACTCGCGGCCTTCCGCAAAACCAAAACTGCAAAAAACCTTTCTGCCTTCGATCTCGATTTCCTCGTGCATATAAATGGGCGGCAAAACTTCCAGCCAGTACATAAACATTTCTCCGTCAATCTCAAGGGTTCGACCGGAACGGAGAGCCGCGACAAATTCCTTCCATTCCTCCGGGCTGCAACTGTAGCTGAAGATTTCCATTGCTTTCATGCCTCCTTAAAGTAAAAAGGCGGGAAGCGCCAAAGGCGACATCCCGCTTTGTCTTTGATTTTAAAGTCGATGGGCATTTACAGCTATATTTCCACCGCCACTTTAACTGTCTTTGGAACCAAAACCTCTTCTTCCGTAACTTTATGAGATTGGGCGTAATTCACAAACGCTTGCACCGCCAGCGTGCATGTGCGGTCAAAGTCTTTGACCAACGGCACACGGCTTCGCAGATCCCCATAACTCAAGGATTCGTAGTCAACGTCATCGTCAACCCCGAGGCCTGGCTGCGTATAACTTTGCCAAAGCGGGCCCGAGAGCGGCTCTAAAGTACCTCCGCAGTCCGCAACATGGCACGGCCGTTTATTCTCATACCAGGTAGGGATCCGGCAGGTATCGCAGCGGGTTTTGTGGCCGGAATCTTTCTTCCCGCCTTGATAGAGCACCAGATACCCGCCGCTTCTTCCGTTCTGCCCGATCTGCCACGTATAATCATGGCGGATTGCAAATTCGTGAAGAATCGCGGAAAAATCGTCGAAGGCTTCGTGAAGATCCAGCATGTCAAAACACCGGCTTTCTGTTTCACGATCAAGCCCAAGGCGATGAATCTTGATATTCCGGGCATAACTCGTAGCTTGATTCCACGAATTCATCGTGGGATATCTGAAGTGATCTTTTAGAAATTCAATCATCTCCATTTTTGATCTTGGCGATGGCGTTCTGCTCATGGGAATGCCTCCTTGTTGGATTGAGGAATGTTTTTTTAATTACAGCTCTGTTACTTCGTGCATTGATGAGGGATAAAAAACAATTTTATTTCCTTCGACTCCCATACTTATTTCCGAATCATCAAGCAAGGGACTGAAACTGTTCCCCTCTTCATCCGACGAGAGCCAAACTTCAGAATTTTCATGAATCGTTTTCTGTTTGTATAATTGGTCAAGAAGCTCCTTGAGACCTTTGACTGTAAGCGCCCGCATGAGAATTCCCTCCTTTGTGATTTTGAGTTTGTCTTACGCTTTATTTTTCTTGCGGCAATTTCACGACTTTTCCAAACGATCCTGAGAAATTACCGTTTGACGTCAAACACCAGAGCGTCGAATATTTCGATCGTTCCGGATAGTCTCCGCATCCATCGGTGAGATAGAGAAGCGCATCCGGCCGGAGCTTCTCGGCGAGTTCAAAGATGGGCCTGAAGCTGGTTCCTCCGCGTCCTGAGACGGCCTTCGGGCGCGACTTATAGCGGTAAACATTACCCACTTTTGTGTCGCATTCGGCTACCGTGATATCCATCCCAAGCGCCTTGATCTTCTCAATCTCGGCAAAGAAAAGCGCGAGGTCCCGATCACTTACGCTGCCGCTCGTATCCAACCCGATCAGGAGCTTCAGTTTTTGCTCTATCTTTTGACCGGGAAACTCCTCAAATCTCCGGTTTGGCCGTTTTCTCGAAAACACGGATCGCACGAGCGTCGCATGAATCAAAAACCGTTCGAGAACGCTTTTCCAATTAATGCCGGATCCCTTCAGGAATTCCTTCAGCTCTTCACTCATGTTCCCGGGAAGCGACCCATAATCCTGCGTTTCATCGAGTGAAACTTTGATGGCTCGTCTCAAGAATTCCTGCTGATATTCAGGGTCCTCACTGGAATCTTTCCACATGCCGTGATCGTCAAGAAGCGAAGAGTCCGCTTTTGCGATCTTGGCCTGAAGTTTCTCGGCATTCTCATTCAGTTTTTTGTAATACCACTCCGCGGTCTTCCCTTCTTCAAATCCAAAAAGCTTCGGCAAAAGAGCGGTTTTGGGGAGATTTTCAATATAGGTGTTGATCGCAAGATCGCAGGCAATATTAAAAACCCTGTGATTCTTTCCATCTCCGCGGAAAAGATGAAGGTGCAAAAGATGGAGCACCTCATGTTCCAGGCATGCGACCCGTTCATCGAACCGCAGGCTTTCCAGAAACCGGGGATTGAAAAAGAGGTTAATGCGCTCTCTGATATTTACCCCAAGCGTGGGAATCTTCTCAGTTTCGATTCGGTTCATTTGCTGAACGAAATGCGCGTAAAACGGTTTCGTTTGTACCAATGAAACAACCATTTCTTCAATCATGATGTCTTCCTCCTTTGGCATCAAAGTAAACCGTTCTTTCTTTGATGACCCGTTCATAAGTTATAAACATTATTTTCCCTTCGCTGATTTCAAGCGCCCAGTTGTCATCGCGTTCTTCTCCTTGTGCGTCAATCCATCCCGTCGCGCACTTCGGAAAAGCCCGGACAATCGCCATCACGAACTTCTGAAATTCTTCGTTGTAGTTTTTCCAGTAACCCAAAATTGCAAGGTTGCATCCATGCTCATCCTTTTCAATTTTGATTTCGTCTGAGGAACTCGGGAAACGGCGGCGAAGGATACTTTCAAGCAGCTTTATGTCCTTATCCTTGAGACCGGGCAGATCGATGCTTCCTGAAAAATCCGTGCAATACCCCATTGGTTTGTTACCTCCCTTTTTCACTAGACAGAAAAAAAGCGGGAAGAGTGGAAAACTCTCCCCGCTTGATTTTTTCTCCTGAGATTTTCTTCTTAAGCTGCTTGCGCTGCCTGCGCGAGTTTCTCCGTGAACTTTTCCTGTTGGTGAAGAATCGTGTTCACCTCTGGAATTTTCACCAGCTCCTTAACAAGCGCAAACGCAAGATCTACCGGCAGATCATCGAGAAAATCCACAAGGTTGGTTTTCTCTTGAGCAGAAAGAGCTTTTGCTTTTCCTTCTTTTGCTAAAATCCTCAAAAACTCATCCCCCGTAATTCTCAAGAGATCAAGCCGCGCCTTTTTCCCGCTCGAATATTTTTTGACCCGAGTCTTGACCTTTGCATAATCCGAAAGAATTTCCTCAGCTTTGATGGGCACTTCCTGGTCTTTTTTAAGGCTTTCGATAAAAGCAATCCCCGCTTCTTTTCCGACAAGGCCCATGGCGCATTGCAGCCAAAGCCGGTCTTCAAGCCCGTTCAGCATCCTTGAGAGCATTTCCCAAGACCGTGGGGAAGGAAGGACCTCAAGCGGAAGATCACTCGATGGATTGCCGAGCAGGTGGTTATAACGCGCAATTAAGTTCAGGATGTCTTCCCGGATTTTGCCCGTATCCTTTCCCCATCCGAGCCACTCATTCGGCTCCGGCCTAAATTGGATATGAAGGAACCGATCAAGCAGGGCCGGATCAAGTTCATTCACAAAATAATCACTGCCGGATGGATTGGAGGCGCAGACAATTTTCCAGCCTTCCGGCAGACGATGGGTATGCAATCTTCTTTCAAGCACAAGCTGAAAGATTGCTTGCAGCACATCGAGTCGCGCTCGGTTCAGTTCGTCGAGAAAAAGAACCCCAACGCTTCCTTCCTTGGGAAACCAGCACGGCTTGAGCCAGACTGTCCTGCCGTCTTCCTTTGAAGGAAGCCCGATCAGGTCCCCCACTTCCATCTGGCCAAGCCGTAAATCGACGCATTCGTACTTCATTTCAGAGGCAAGCCCCTGGACAATCTGACTTTTCCCAATCCCGTGCTGCCCCCAAATAAGAGGCGTTACATTGGCTTTGAAACTTTGCTTAAGAACTTTCACTAAATCCGTGGTATTCATGGACAGTCTTCTCCTTTGGTTTTTTGTGGTTTGTAATTTTGGTTTAGAAGTTGAAGCGGTGGGCCAGACGACTAACGATTGAAAAAGTAGTGGATTTCGTTAAACGAGGTGAAACTCTGGGGGCGGTAAAAATGATAATGCCCGCGCGTGCGGTGCGTCACTTCGATCCCTCCCGTTTTGAGTGAAACCCAAATCCGGTGAAATTGATATTGACTCAGGTAATACCATGCAAGTGCCGCGATCCTTTCATGGCCGCTCCCCGGCAGTTCTTTTGGAGTCACCATCTTTTCCACTATTTTTCTTGATACTTTCATTTCATTGAAATATCGGTACGGCTGCACAATGAGAAACTTATTCCTGCTGAGCGGCTGCGAGACCCGCCATTCTTCTTCCTTCAGGTGCTTTTGAGGCCTGAAATTGAACTTTTCGCCTCCGTAAGCCAGCAGATTCAAGAATTCACCGACACTTCCGTACTTTTGCCGGATCTCACTTGTGCATTTTTTGATCATCTTCTCTTCTGTCACCATACAATGCTCCGCCACCCGATTACTGTTGAGATAGCAGGTGCCTTGATAAATGCAGCGGGAGCAGTATTTTTCAACCTTCTTTTCCTGATATTCCGCCAAATGACGGGCGATGATCCGCACTTTCCTGTTCCTTTTTACAGTCTTCGGATTAAAATCAACATCGCTCAGGCATGGCGCCTTAAACGCTGAGTTCTTATTTACATCCGTGGGCCTGAGTTTTTTCCATCCAACGAGTGAAATCTGAAACGGCTTCACCTGCTCGGCCGGCTCAAAAGAACAGCCCTTGGGCTTGATGGTCGAATTAAAGCAGTTGCCCGTGATGCCGTTCAGCCGGTCCTTGCATAAGTCGCAGAATTTTGTTTTTTTCCTTTCTCCGTTCAGGAGGATGTAAGGCTCGTTTTGATCACTTTGATATCCCCACAAGGGCGAATAACTATTCCTTCCGGCTTCTACCAGCTTGCCCTTCAGGTCACTCAAAGGAATCAAGCAGGGTCTATCCCCAACTTTTCTGACCACACAGGAGTCGGGTTTTAAGGTCTTGAGATCTGCGGGATCCGGGAAAACGTAGGTCCCATCTATCTGCGTATAGACTTTCTCCATTTTGAAACTCCTCTCTGAAAAATATGGAAATTAACGCTCAAAGCTAAGAACGTCATTGAACGAGCGAAATCTTTTGGAGCGAGGCCCAAGACTACCCCAGCCATAGGGGAAATAACTCACTTCAATACCAGTCGGAATGGGAACGACGAACCGAATCCGAATAGTCCGGCCGCGATACCCCCTATAAGCATCCTGATTTCTCGCGCAATATTTCTCGAAAAAATACCAGGCAAGAGTGGCAATCTTCTCCCGTTCGAGCCAGGG